>ERZ795048.272-NODE-272-length-57987-cov-5.977077_pt1 | contig 57987 bp, 42 predicted proteins | sample MGYA00375132_ERZ795048 | MGnify/ENA primary metagenome ERZ795048 (study PRJEB30177, sample SAMN05720225) | activated sludge metagenome | isolation source: Anaerobic digester | place: Hong Kong | collected 2014-12-17 ...
ATCTACATTGGGGTGGGTGCGATGCTCTATCAAATACTTCAAAATAGCCACGCGGGGTTTTGAAGGACGGATGTCGTGAGATAGTAATCGCTTCTTTAAATTTTCGACTGTCATAATTGAAATGATTTCATTTTCGATACCACAAAGGTAGTTATTTCAACGCAAAAAAAAAGAGTCTTGCCACTTTTTCGTAGGATATTTATAATCCTTAACCGGTGGCAAGACTTTATTAAAACTTATTTAATATTTATACTGAGTACAATTTAATTATTTCTTATTTGACTCTTCCAAATCGGGCGTAGGAACGATGATTGGTTCAACTTCTTTGGCTGAATCGACAATTTCTGTTTTTGTATCCAATTCAACTTTGAAAGATAATTTTTCATCACCTTCTGTATAGTCTACGCTAATAGATCCGGTCGATTCGGCTGGCTGATCAACTAGGATTTCGGCCAATCCATCTTCTAGGTAGGTCTGTATACTTCGCTTCAATGGACGGGCTCCATACTGGGTATCGAAACCTTTGTCGACTAGGAAGTTGCGTGCTGCATCGGAAAGTTGGATCTTAAACCCTACTCGATTAAGACGTTTCTCAAGGTCGGACAATTCAAGACCAAGGATCTTATGAATGGCGGCTTTGTCAAGTGCATCGAATGAGACAATCTCGTCGATACGATTCAAAAATTCGGGTGCAAAGAATTTATTCAGGGCTTTCATGATGATACGATCACGCTCGGTTTGACTATCTCCTCCAGCAATGGAAGCAAAGCCTACTCCACGTCCGAAATCTTTGGCTTGGCGGGAACCGATATTAGAGGTCATGATGATGACGGTGTTTCTAAAATCGACGGTGACGCCTTGATTGTCTGTCAAACGACCTTCATCAAGCAATTGAAGCAGGATGTTGAAGACATCTGAGTGGGCTTTTTCCAATTCGTCGAATAACAGGATGCTGTATGGACGACGGCGTACTTGCTCGGTGAGCTGACCCCCTTCTTCGAATCCGACGTATCCTGGAGGCGAACCTACAAGGCGAGATACAGTGTGTTTCTCCATATACTCACTCATGTCAATACGTATCAGGGCTTCTTCGGTACCAAACATCTCTTTGGCTAGTTGCTTAGAGAGGTGGGTCTTACCTACTCCGGTAGGTCCCATAAATAGGAAGGTACCGATAGGACGATTGGCTGGTTTCAAGCCTACTCGATTACGCATGATGGCTTTGGATAGCTTTTCGATAGCGCTATCTTGACCAATGACGGTATGTTGTAGAGTGGCTTTCAAGTTTTTCAAACGAATGCCTTCGTTTTGTGCCATACGCTGTACTGGAATACCGCTCATCATGGATACGACTTCGGCAATCTGTTCGATGTCAACGACGATACGTGATTCGCTTTGTTGTTCCAACCATTCTTGCTTGGCAGCATCTAGGCGTTCTTTGGCTGCGACTTCTTTCTCACGATATGTAGAGGCCATTTCGAAGTTTTGCTTCATAACGGCTTCACGCTTGGCAGCATTCATTTCGGCAACTTCTTGTTCCAGGGTAGTCACGCTTTCAGGTACGTTGATATTGAGCATGTGCACGCGACTGCCGGCTTCGTCCATGGCGTCGATAGCTTTATCTGGCCAAGAACGAGAGGAGATATAACGGTCGGTCATATCGACGCAGGCCTTTAGGGCGCCTTCGGTATAGGATACACCGTGGTGCTCTTCGTAGCGTCCTTTTAATTGCTGTAGAATCTCTAGGGTTTCTACTGCATCAGGGGCTAGAATATTGACCTTCTGGAAACGGCGTTCGAGGGCTTTATCTTTTTCGATAGACTGGCGGTACTCGTCATTGGTCGTGGCTCCGATACACTGAATGACTCCTCGGGCCAATGCTGGCTTAAGGATATTGGCTGCATCCATGGTGCCTGGGGCACTTCCTGCGCCAACGATGGTGTGCAGCTCGTCAATAAAGAGGATGATATCGGGATGTTCTTCCAATTCTTTGATGACGCCACGAAGGCGTTCTTCAAATTGTCCTCTATATTTGGTACCAGCTACCATGCCTGGCAAATCGAGTGAAAATAATCGCTTGTCAAATAGAAGACGCGATACTTTACGGTCGACGATTCGCTTGGCCAATCCTTCGATGATGGCGGTCTTACCAACTCCGGCTTCTCCTACAAGTACGGGGTTATTCTTTTTACGTCGAGATAGAATCTGTGCGACGCGTTCAATCTCTTTCTCACGACCTACTACGGGATCGAGGAGGTCTTGACGAGCTTGGGCTGTGATATCAACACCAAACTTGCCCAGCAGCTCGAGGCTCTCATTGCCACGAGGGGGACGACGTTTGCCTGAATCACCAGACTGACTATCGGGCTTGCTTTCGGAAGCGCCATTGGCATTGCCTGACTTCCAGTTGTCCAATTCTTCTTCGTCGTCATCGGGGGTACTGATACCATTATAGACTTGATACTTCTTCTCTAGGTATTCCATGAGATTTTCGTAATTTAATTGTTCGTTAAACTGGGATAAGGCTTCGGCCATTGGGGTGTCTGATATCTGTGTACAGGCTACAAAAACGGTATCTACATCGGCTAGTGGTTGCTCCAGTTGCTTGGCAATCACTCGTGCTTTATTGATGAGTTGACTGCTATCCAAATTGAGCATCAGGGCATCTTCTGGCACTTCTGCTGCTTCTTTAGGGATAGCATTCGCTATTTCTTCTGTATAAATCATTTCCAATAGTTCGTCCGTAAGCCCCTGTAATGTCTCCAAATCAATCTCTAACTCAGATAACAAATCGATACATGGACCATCTGGCTGGTGCACTAAGGCCCATAGGATATGTTCTGGTAGGATATATCCATGCATATTTCTACGCTTAGATTCATCTCTTGCGTACAAGAGTGCGTTTGTAAAACGTGGAGTAAATGGACTATTCATACGCTATTTTTTTAATTCTCATTAATGTAGAGAGATTAGTAACAAGGGATGTGCCAAATTGATTCTTTTGAAGATGAATCCGACTTTATCCCAACGATTGAACACAAATTAGGGGCAAGTTGTCAAGATTTTTCTAAAATAAAGCCCCATACTCCACTATCGCATGTCTATGCGATGGATGGGGCATGGGTCTTTTATTAAGCGGTATGAGGGATATGTTAATCAGTCTTTTTCAAAATGAGGAAGAAACAATTTTCTCCATTCTTGAGGTGAATATCCCATAATCTTGGTAAAAGCCGAATAAAACGATTGACGATTCTTGTAACCGACAAGTTTTCCGATTTCCCAAACGCTGACATCGCGCAAACGCAAGTCTTTGAGGAGAAACTGCACTTCTCTGACACGATATTCGTTGATCAGTGCTGGAAAACTTTGAGCAAAGCGCATATTGACAATAGCGGAGAAATCTCTGGACTTGACTCCAAGCATCTCGCTGACTGCTTTGGCGCTTATGTCGGTTTTTCGATATATTTTCTCCGAGACAATTAGGCGCAGCAGCTCTTCGGCAACAGTATCGGCTATCCTAGGATCGACCGTTTGGAAGTAAACTGGGTCTAAACTTCTAGTGGGTTTTAATTTAAGCACTAATTCTTCTGTCTTAGAATCCATATTTAATCTATCAATGTGAGTTTTAGGTTATATTGCCATACAAAATTGGCTGTTATTTCCTACTCGCACAAATAATTAAATATTTTTCCTCTCTATTAAACCCATATTACATCCTTTTATGACAATTATGCTACAAAATTAGGCTTTTTCATCGATATATTGAACGATCCAGTCGCCTACTTCGGCGGTAGTCAAGGCAGCTTTATCGGCAACTTGAATATCGGCTGTGCATGCGTGGGCGTCCATAGATGCTTGAACTGCTTGGCGGATGAGTTGCCCCTCTTCCTTCATATCGAAAGCATATTCAAAAAGCATGGCTGCACTCAGGATAGTGGCCAATGGATTGGCTTTCTGCTGTCCTGCGGCTTCTGGCCAAGACCCATGGATGGGTTCGAACACAGAGGTGTGTATGCCGACAGATGCAGAAGGGAGCAATCCCATAGATCCTGTGATGACAGAGCCTTCGTCGGTCAAAATGTCACCAAACATGTTTTCGGTCACCATGACATCAAATGAGGTAGGCCATTGAATCATGCGCATAGCGGCATTATCGACAAACATGTATTCTGTTTCTACTTCTGGAAATTCAGGTTCTATCTCTTTGGATACTTCACGCCATAGACGAGAAGTGGCCAATACGTTGGCTTTGTCAACGATGGTGAGTTTCTTACGACGCTTCATGGCGAATTGGTACGATAGACGCACGATGCGTTCGACTTCTTCGCGACTGTACACGCAGGTATCGTAGGCTACATTGCCATCTTCGCTACGTCCTTGTGGGCGACCGAAATACAAACCGCCTGTCAACTCACGGATGCACATAAAATCGGCACCTTCTACCAAATCGGCACGAAGTGGTGACTTGTGAATCAACGCTGGGAAGGTGGTCACTGGACGGATATTGGCATACAGACCTAGTTGTTTACGCATGGCAAGTAGTCCTTGTTCTGGACGTACCTTGGCCGATGGGTCGTTGTCGAAGCGGGGATGACCTACGGCACCAAAGAGCACTGCATCGCTCTTCATACATAGTTGGTGGGTTTCTTCTGGATATGGATTGCCCATGCGGTCGATGGCTGCTGCTCCAACGTATCCATAGTGAAAGTCTATCTTATGTCCAAAGTGTTTGCCTACGGCTTTCATCACTTTGACTGCTTCGTCTATAATCTCTGGTCCGATGCCATCACCTGGTAGGACGGCAATATTCATTACGCTCATAATTTTTTATTTCTTGTTTTAGGGTTCTAGTTATCATTTCCTATACCATAGGATATAGGCGAATCTCCCTGCCGGCATCATATGTTATGAATCGGCTTTAGGTAGGAAGGCTTCTTGCTCAATAATGTTGAGCATCTTGACGGTGGCTAGGATGGCGGCTTCGGTTTGGTCGGCATCCAACCCACGGGTAGAAAATATTCGTCCGTGGTATTCCCACTTTATGACGGTTTGCACCATGGCTTGGGTACGTCCTCCAGGAGGAATGGTTACCTCGTAATCGAGCAACGTAGGGAAATCGCGGTGCAATACTTTATGGTAGACGTGCTTGAGGGCGTGCATAAATGCATCGTACTGCCCTGCTCCACTGGCACTGGCTTCGTATTCCACGTCATCGACAAGCAACTTGAGGGTGGCTACGGGTTTGAGGCCTTGTGCTAGGGTCACGAAATAATGCAGCAGTTTAACTTTTTCTTCTTCATATTCGTGCTTGAGCACATCACTGATCAAATAAGGCAAATCATCTGGGGTGACGGCTTTCTTGCGGTCGCCCAACTGGATGATCCTTTCGGTGAGTTCCTTCATGGCCTCATCGCTGAGATTGTCATATCCCATAGCTTCGAGGTTCTTACGGATATTGGCTCGACCACTCATCTTGCCAAGGGCATATTCTCGCTGACGACCAAATCGCTCGGGAGCTAGGTCATTGCAATAGAGGTTGTTTTTGTTGTCTCCATCGGCATGCACACCGGCTACTTGGGTAAAGACATTCTTGCCAACGATAGGTTTGTTGGCTGGGATACGGATACCCGAATAACTCTCGACAATGCGACTCACGTCATTGAGTTTCTCTTCGACGATATTGGTATGTGCTTGAAAATGGTCTTTCAAAATGGCTTGCACGCTGGCCAATGGGGCGTTACCTGCTCGTTCGCCTAATCCATTGATGGTGGTGTGCAGGCCACTGACTCTACTCAACACGGCTGCCAAGACATTGCTGACGGCTAGGTCATAGTCGTTGTGTGCGTGGAAATCAAAATGAAGATCGGGAAAGCGCTTCTTCATCTGACGTACGTAGTTGATGACTTCCAATGGGTTGAGTACACCGAGGGTATCGGGCAGCATAAAGCGCTTAATACCCATATTCAAAAGGCTATCAACGAGTACGTACACGTACTCGGGATCATCTTTCATCCCGTTGCTCCAATCCTCAAGGTAGAGGTTGACGGTCAACGATCGACTATGTGCATAGATAATCGTGGATTTGATGTCTTCTATATGCTGCTCCAAGGTCTTATTTAATTGACCTTCACAGTGTTTACGTGACCCCTTGCACAAGAGGTTGATGACTTGACCGCCTACGTCGTGAATCCAATCAACGGAATAGCCATTGTCGACAAATCCAAGCACTTCGATGCGTTCCAACATATCATGCTGTGCGGCCCAATCGCATATCATCTTGACAGCTTGGGCTTCTCCTTCTGAAACTCGAGCCGAACCGACTTCGATGCGATCTACATGAACTTCCTCCAGCAGCTGACGGGCGATGAACAGTTTCTCGTGGGGTACAAAAGTAACCCCACTCGTCTGTTCTCCATCGCGGAGGGTGGTATCCATGATTTCGATGTGTACTTGTTTCTTCATTACTTATTTTCCCAGGCTTCGATTTCTTCTTTATTAGACAGTAGGAAATCGATGTCATCTAGTCCTTCGGTCAAACAGTGTTTTTTGTATCCATTGATATCAAACGACTCAGATAAACCTGTCGCTAGATTGGTCACTGTTTGTGCGGGTAGATTCACTTCGACCTCGGTGGTAGGATCTTGTGCGATGGAGTCGAAAAGCTCTTTCAGGAAAGCCTCGCTGACAACAACGGGGAGCACAAAATTATTCATTGCATTTTGCTTGAAGATATCGGCAAAGAAACTGGATATCACAACGCGAAATCCGTATCCTGCGATGGCCCAAGCAGCGTGTTCACGACTTGATCCGCTACCAAAGTTCTTACCAGCCACAAGCACTTCACCTGTATAGGTCGGGTTGTTTAGGACGAAACCGTCGATGGGTTGGTCGTTTTTGTCGTAACGCCAATCACGAAAGAGGTTATCGCCAAAGCCGTCGCGTGTGGTGGCTTTTAAGAAACGAGCGGGTATAATTTGATCGGTGTCTACATTTTCTAGGGGCAATGGCACCATAGTAGAACGAAGTATATTGAATTTATTTTTCATTATGCTATTGTTTGGAATTAATATGGATTATACGCCCATAAGGGTACGAGGATCGGTCACGACACCTGTGATGGCAGCAGCGGCTGCGGTAAGCGGTGAGGCCAACATGGTGCGTGCACCTGGACCTTGGCGACCTTCAAAATTACGATTAGAGGTCGATACGGAGAGTTTACCTGCGGGTACTTTATCATCGTTCATCGCCAAACAAGCAGAACATCCTGGTTGACGAATAACGAAACCAGCTTCTTCCAAAATGGTATCTAATCCTTCGGCACGTATCTGTTCGTCGACAATCCATGACCCTGGTACCAACCACGCAACGACATGTTCGGCTTTATGATGTCCTTTGACCAAATCGGCAAAGGCACGGAAGTCTTCGATACGTCCATTGGTACAAGAGCCCAAGAATACGTAATCTACTGGAGTACCCAGTACTTGTTGTTCGGCCTCAAATCCCATATATTGCAATGATTTCTTATAAGAAGTTTGTGCCTCTTCTGCTACAGTAGCTACTGCTGGTATACTGTCGGCAATGCCCATGCCCATACCAGGATTGGTACCATAAGTTATCATTGGGCTAATATCTGCTGCATCATATACGACTTCACGGTCATATTGCGCACCTTCATCGGTACATAGTGCAGTCCATTCGGCAACTTTAGCATCCCACTCAGCTCCACTTGGGGCATATTCACGGCCCTTGATATAAGCAAAGGTGGTCTCATCTGGAGCAATCATACCGCCACGAGCTCCCATCTCGATGGATAGGTTACAAAGCGTCAAACGGCCTTCCATAGTCAAATGGCGCACGGCTTCACCTGCATATTCTACAAAGTATCCTGTGGCTCCTCCTGTTGTTTGCTGAGCAATAATATATAGGGCCATATCTTTAGCGGTAACTCCTGGACGAAGGGCTCCTTCTACACGGATGCGCATGCTCTTTGGTTTGCTTTGAAGCACACATTGAGAGGCCATCACCATTTCGACTTCACTGGTTCCGATACCAAATGCAACCGCTCCCATGGCACCATGGGTTGATGTGTGGCTATCGCCACACACAATGGTCATGCCTGGAAGGGTAAGTCCACGTTCTGGTCCGACAACATGGATAATCCCGTTGCGCTTATCCATCATACCAAAATGAGCCAATCCAAAGTATTTTGCATTTTCTTCAAGCGTCTTGACTTGATTGCGCGATACAGGATCTTCGATCTCTTGGTCTTGATCGTGTGTAGGGGTGTTGTGATCGGGCATGCAGAAGATCTTCTCTGGACGGAAGCAAGTAATGCCACGTGCTTTCAATCCTGCGAAGGCCTGCGGTGAGGTTACCTCATGGCAGTATAGTCGATCTATGTATAGTTGGGTCGGTCCGTCTTGTACTTGGTGCACAATATGGCTATCCCAAATCTTATCAAACAATGTTTTTTTTGTAGTCGTCATTTTATAATTATATTGCTTAGTTATTCTTTGATTATTTGTGTGGTAACGATGGATTATTCGCTCTTCTTGAACTTATTGATACAGTCAATAAAGGCTTCTACAGACGCTCCAATAATGTCGGTATTGGCCCCAAATCCATAGTAGATACTTCCTTCATATTCGACTTGCATATGGACTTTTCCTAGGTCGTTGGAACCTTTGTCGATACTTTGTATGGTAAATTCTTTCAATTCCATCTTGCGGTTGATAATCTTCTTGACAGCACTGATCGCAGCATCTACTGGTCCATTGCCCGAAGATGCAGCTTCAAAGCTTTCTCCTGCAATCTTCAAGCCTATGCTAGCTACTGGACGCACACCGACTCCACTGGTAACTTGGAGATATTCCAATTTGATTTGACGGTTTTTAGAAATATCACGACCTGCTAGAATTAAGATATCATCGTCGGTAATTTCCTTTTTCTTATCTGCCAAATTTAAGAACTCTTCATACACGCTATCTAGGGCACTCTTTTCCAATTCAACTCCGAGTATAGTCAGGCGATGCTTCAAAGCTGCACGACCACTACGCGCTGTCAAGACAATCGCATTTTCGTCGATACCGACCATCTTGGGATCTATGATTTCATAAGTGCTCATATCTTTCAATACACCGTCTTGGTGAATACCACTAGAATGGGCAAATGCGTTCTTACCAACAATAGCCTTGTTGGGTTGTACGGGCATATTCATCAAGCTAGATACCATGCGACTGGTAGGCGCAATGCGACGAGTATTGATATTAGTATCTACTGGGATGTCGTCATGGCTCTTGCAGATCATGGCGATTTCTTCCAAGGCAGTATTCCCTGCACGTTCACCAATACCATTGATGGTCACCTCTACTTGGCGGGCTCCATTCAATACACCGGCCATGGTATTGGCGGTGGCCATACCTAGGTCGTTATGACAGTGGGTAGATATAATGGCTTGATCGATGTTGGAAACATGGTCGCAAAGATACTTTATTTTAGCGCCATATTCGGAAGGAAGACAATAGCCAGTGGTGTCAGGAATGTTGACCACTGAGGCGCCTGCAGCAATGACAGCTTCGACAACTCGAGCTAGATAAGCATTGTCGGTACGACCTGCGTCTTCAGCATAAAACTCAACTTCGTCGACAAAACGACGGGCGTATTTAACGGCTGCAACAGCTCGCTCTATAATTTCTTCGCGATTGCTATTGAACTTATATTTGATATGAGAATCGCTGGTACCGATACCTGTATGGATGCGCTTTCTCTTAGCAAATTTCAGTGCTTCTACGGCAACATCTATATCTTTTGGAACAGCTCGAGTAAGGGCACAGATGGTAGGCCAGGTGACGGCTTTAGAAATTTCTACTACGGAATCAAAGTCTCCCGGACTCGATACAGGAAATCCTGCTTCTATGACATCGACTCCCAAGGCTTCAAGTGCTTTAGCCACTTCAATCTTTTCTACCTTATTAAGCTGGCACCCGGGCACTTGCTCGCCATCTCTTAGCGTGGTGTCGAAAATAAATAATCTATCTTTCATACCTAATGGTTTTTGTGTGGATAGGAATGCGTTACGGATAACACGTCTTATCCTGCGTGGTTATATTGTCTTAGTTATTATCAGTTGGTCCGTGTGTGGAACAAGTCATCGCATAAAAAAACCTTCCTGACCCGCATGAGGTGAGAAAGGTTTCAACAATCAATTTGATACCATTATCTATCCCATGCTTTTATCCTCGCCCTAGTAAGAGCCAGTTCAGTAGGAGGGTAATTCGAATAATAATATCTTGCTGTTGCATACTTATTGGTATTAATATGATGCAAATATACCACCTTTTACGACAATAACAAAGTTTCAATGCCTTTTTTTTGAGAAAACTGTAGTTGAAAGAATGATATTCTGATGTATTTATTACATAGACTTTCTAAAACGTACGGATAAGACACAAAAAAAGGTGTGCCCCTTTTCAGGGCACACCTTATTATATAATGTGTATGACGTACTTTTTAGCCTTTCAACTTAGCAATGGCTTCTTCCAAAGAAGCAATGATAGCTTCTGAATCGGCTTGCTTCTTCTTTTCCAAAGCAATGACTTGTTCTGGAGCATTGGCTACGAAACGTTCGTTGCTCAATTTCTTCATGATGCCATTCAAGAATCCACGTTTAGCTTGTAGTTCTTTTTCCATACGAGCTATTTCAGCTTCTACATCAATCAATCCTCCCAATGGAACAGCAAATTCTGTTGTGCCTACCATAAAGGTTGCCGCACCATCTTCAAAGGTATCAACCAAGGTGATATCAGAAAGATGACACACTTTGGTGATAACTGATTGATAGGTGTCAATATCTTCGGCAAGCACTGTTTGTTGATGTTGTAAACTCAATGCTTCTTTTTGAGGGATATTGCGCTTAGTACGGATAGTACGTACACCTGATACAATATCTTTCATCACATCAAAATGCTTCACAAGCTCTACTTGACGCTCTGGAGCGATTGTGCTTGTTGGCAATTGTTGAAGCATGATACTTTGTCCGTCTTCACGAGGCTGAAGGGCATGCCATAATTCTTCTGTGATAAATGGCATAAATGGATGCAACATGCTCAACAGTTGGTCGAAGTATCCGAGTACTTTATTGTATGTAGCCGCATCAATAGGTTCTCCATAAGCTGGCTTGACGATTTCGAGCAACCATGCTGAGAACTCATCTCTAAATAGCTTGTACACGAGCATTAAGGCTTCGCTCAATCGATACTTGCTGTATAGGTCTTCTAACTCTGCTTGTGTTTGAGCCATCAAAGCATCAAACCATTCTAGAGATAATGCACTAGCGGTTGGCATCTCAATGGCTTCAGAAACTTCCCATCCTTTGACTAGACGGAATGCATTCCAAATCTTATTATTGAAGTTACGGCCTTGCTCGCAAAGAGCCTCATCAAACAAGATGTCGTTACCAGCAGGAGCTGCAAGCATCATACCCATACGTACGCCATCAGCGCCATATTGAGCAATCAAGTCAAGTGGATCTGGAGAATTCCCCAAACTCTTAGACATCTTTCGACCTTGTCCATCGCGCACGATACCTGTGAAGTACACATTCTTAAATGGCATATCTTGCTTGTACTCATATCCTGCCATAATCATACGGGCTACCCAGAAGAAGATGATATCTGGACCAGTCACAAGATCGGCTGTTGGATAGTAATAAGCAAGTTCTTCATTATCTGGGTGGTTGATACCGTCAAACAAAGATATCGGCCACAACCAAGATGAGAACCAAGTATCTAGACAATCTTCATCTTGACGTAGGTCTTCGATTTGAAGATCGGCTTGTCCACTCTTTTCGCGCGCCTGAGCCAAAGCATCTTCGGCTGTCTCTGCTACAACATACCCACCTTCTGGCAAGAAGTATGCTGGGATACGATGTCCCCACCATAACTGACGAGAGATACACCAGTCCTTGATATTTTCCAACCAATGGCGATAGGTGTTCTTATATTTAGTTGGGAAGAAGCAAATGTCATCTTCCATAACTGGTTTAAGGGCAATATCTGCTAGGTGTTCCATCTTAAGGAACCACTGCATAGACAACTTAGGTTCGATCACGACGTTGGTACGTTCGCTATATCCGACCTTATTGGTATAGTCTTCGACCTTTTCCAATAGATTGGCTGCTTCTAGGTCTTGTACGATTTGCTTACGCACCTCAAAACGGTCCATGCCTTCATACAAACCTACTCCATCGGCAATAGTACCATTGTCATTGAAGATATCAATACTTGGTAGATTATATTTTTCACCTAGCATGTAGTCATTGACATCGTGAGCAGGAGTCACTTTCAAACATCCAGTACCAAATTCAATATCTACGTAAGTATCTTCGATAACTGGGATAGTACGGTTGACCAAAGGGACGATCACTTTCTTACCTTTCAAGTGAGCATTCTTTGGATCTTCTGGGTTAATACACATCGCCGTATCCCCCATGATGGTTTCGGGACGTGTAGTGGCTACAACGGCATAGGTATCTTCCTCGCCTTCTACACGATAACGAAGATAGTATAATTTACCATTCTCTTCTTTGTGAATAACCTCTTCATCAGAAAGGGCTGTCAATGCAGCTGGATCCCAATTGACCATGCGCACACCGCGATAAATCAAACCTTTCTTATATAGATCTACGAAAACTTTGATAACACTTTCGCTACGCACTTCGTCCATAGTGAAGGCTGTACGGTCCCAATCGCAGGATGCACCTAACTTGCGCAATTGTTTGAGGATAATACCTCCATGTTCTTCAGTCCAATCCCAAGCATGCTTTAAAAACTCATCGCGTGTAAGATCGTCCTTTTTAATTCCTTGTTGGGCAAGACGGTTGACGACCTTTGCTTCTGTAGCAATTGAGGCGTGATCGGTACCTGGCACCCAACATGCATTCTTACCTTGCTGACGAGCGTGGCGTACCAAAATATCTTGAATGGTATTGTTAAGCATATGCCCCATATGCAACACACCGGTCACATTTGGAGGAGGGATCACTACTGTATAGGGTTCACGCTCATCTGGCGTACTTCTGAACAATTTGTGTTCAAGCCAATATGCATACCATTTGGATTCGACCTCTTTGGGGTCGTACTTGCTTGCTATTTCCATGAAAATCTATATTGATTTTGTACTTTTCGTTTATGAGCGACAAATTTACAGCTATTCCTTGATATATACAAGTAGAAGGGGGGCTTTAGCGATTTTTTTACTAAAAGATTTTTGAATATCGGTAGATCATAGTACATTTGCAGGCTGTTAACTTGTCAATGACCTACAATAAGGGAAATTGACAGAGAAATAAATTAAGTATTTAGTAGAACAAAAGACAAAACGTTATGGCAAGTTATTTGGGTGAAAACGCTCGTAAAGTGACTACTCACCGATTGACAGAGATGAAGCAACGTGGAGAAAAAATTTCCATGCTTACTGCTTATGATTATACAATGGCTCAAATCGTTGACCAATCTGGTATTGATGTCATTCTTGTTGGCGATTCAGCATCGAATGTGATGGCTGGAAATATTACAACGCTTCCTATCACTCTAGATCAGATGATCTACCATGGAACATCAGTAATGCGTGCGGTACAACGTGCCCTTGTTGTGGTAGACATGCCTTTCGGTAGTTATCAAGGTAACTCTAAAGAAGGTCTTTCTAGTGCCATCCGCATCATGAAGGAAACTGGTGCCGATGCAATCAAATTAGAAGGTGGAGAAGAAATTATCGAAACTGTTCGCCGTATTCTAAGCGCAGGTATTCCTATCATGGGGCACTTAGGATTGATGCCTCAATCTATCAATAAATACGGCACATACGCTGTACGTGCAAAAGAGCAAGATGAAGCCGAAAAACTGATCCGCGATGCAAAATTGTTGGAAGAAGCAGGTTGTTTTGCAGTCGTATTGGAAAAGATCCCTTCGGCACTTGCAGCACAAGTCACTAAAGAGCTATCCATTCCAGTCATTGGTATTGGCGCTGGCAACTGTGCAGACGGACAAGTACTAGTGATCCAAGATATGCTGGGAATGAACCATGGATTTTCTCCACGTTTCTTACGTAGATATGCTGACTTGTATTCTACAATGACCGAGGCTATTCACCAATATAGCGAAGATGTAAAATCTGGGGACTTCCCGAGTGCAAAGGAACAATACTAAGGAGGTCGCATGAAACAGGAACAAACATCTGTATGGACTGGATCGTTCATTAAGGTTTTAGCTAGCAATTTCTTTTTATTTGCTGCACTCTTTTTTGTCATCCCTAGTCTACCTGAGTGGATAGCAATGCATACTTCATTGAATGGCATCAATGGACACCTTATGTTATTAGGAATTCCTCTCGGCATGATTTTGATTGGCCCATTCAATGCTTTCTTGTTTCAAAGGTTTCGACGTAAACACGTAGGAATATGGGCTATTTTCATTATGAGTCTTCTCCCTACTATGTATTTTTATGCTACAGAAATCTGGCAATATATCTGTTTAGTCATTATTCATGGCATGGCTTTTAGCAGTGCACTCAATTTAGACATCACTGTACATATTGATATTACGTATAGTGACCATCGCAAAACAGCCAATGCTTTATTGATTAAGACAGCCATGATTGCTCAAGCTGTTGGCTTCTTAGTCGGTGATCTTGTACACGACAGGCTAAGCGACGCGGGCTCTAGCCAAACGTTTTTTAATGTGGCGACTGCTTTAAGCATCATTCCATTGTTATTTATTCTTGCTGTAAAAGTTCCATTCCGTGCACCTATTGAAATGAAACGGTGTACACTAGACCGATTTTGGCTACCCAGTGCGTTTGTACTGACTGCCAATCTAATGCTTTTTGCATTCAGTGCGGGATTATGGATCATGAACAGACATATCGAGAAAGAACAAGTAGACTTTATCTTAGCAGGAAAGATTGTCATCATCTTGTGTATTGTCATAGCAGGTGTACCCAAACTGATACAAATGTATATGGGACTAGCCACACACTGTCAACGATGTACTGCAAATAGCACGTTATTCTTAACGTGGATCTTCGGACTTATTGCAGGTGCTATTACTGCGGTTTATCTGGCAAGCATAGACCTGATTGTACCCGTACAAGCTATCGCTATGGGCTGCTTGGTTGCTTCTATTGTGCTCTTCTTGACCGTTGTAAAGAAGTACTATAAAAGACATCAACGTAAAGAAAAAAAATACGATATCTAAGGAAGGCAACTTAAAGCCATCTACAGATTAAAGCCAATAAAAAAATGGGTGTGTCATTCTTTGACGCACCCATTTTTTACCTCATCTTGAGTGCTTACAATGACATAAGGAGGCTACACAAACGTCCAAGGCGTACATGTGCACATGTAAGGCGTAAATCAGAACATCTAAGGCTTGAATATCGATATTTAAGGCGTGTGCACAACCTTATAAAAAGGCAGAAAAAAATGCAGCGCAAAATGACGAATCATTTTACGCTGCTATCTAAATCTGAATTATGGTGAGCGGAAGACGGGGCTCAAACCCGCGACCCTCAGCTTGGAAGGCTGATGCTCTATCAACTGAGCTACTTCCGCAAAAATAGATGTGGGCGAAGAAGGATTCGAACCTCCGAAGTCGAAAGACAGCAGATTTACAGTCTGCCCCATTTGGCCACTCTGGTATTCGCCCGACTTTATTGAAAAGCCCATAAACAGGAGTGTTTACCCTTATTTTAGGAGCTTTATTTCTCAAAAGCGATGCAAAGATAAAGACTTTATTTTTACATTCCAAATATTATCCTACTTTTTTTTGATTTTGTGCAAAATAAGTACTGAGGGTAATAATTCTCTCATTCATCATAGACATTTTATCAGATTCTAATTATATTTGTCTAGTATCTTTTAGCTACAATAGACTATGACGATAAACAAAGAACGCCTATACAAAATATATACGACAGTAGAATCTCCCTTATGGATCACTATAAGTGTGTTTATTGTTGTTCTTCCATTTTTCTTGATTCAACAAATCAACTGGGGATTAGCTGCTGCACTTGGGGTTGTGGCTGCCGCCATCTCTCAACGTGACGAACATCCTATCAGTAGGACACGAAGTATGATTGTCATGTTGGTGGGATTTACTATGACGACATGTTGCGCGTCTTTACTCAAACCGTACCCAGTGCTATTTACTATAGGATTAGGGGTAAGTGCAATGGCATTTGTCTTGATAGGGGGTATCTCACAACATCTACGAGCTATTAGTTATGGAGCTATTCTGATCAGTATCTATGCTACGATTGTATTCTCGTCTAAGGAGGCTTGGTATGTGAAACCTCTACTGCTCAATATAGGGGCTATCGTCTATAGTGTCTTGTCTTGGATATTATTGGTGCGGGCACCACGCAAACCACTGGCCAAACATTTAGCTAGAGGGTATGAAGCATTGGCTGATTATCTGGAGGTCAAAAGTCGATTATTGATTCATCCAGATGCACGGTATGTGCGTGAACAACAAGCGGATAAGAACCTAGCTGTTGTCGCTGCTCTAGAAAATGCCAAGGATGTGCTCAACAATTATGGACAATATGACAATCAAGAAAAACTCATGATCTATATGCAGCAATTTATGTTGCTACAAAGTTTACATGAGCGAGCTACTTCGAGCCATGACTTCTACGAACAATTGGCTAAGGACAAGACCTACACGGACATCTTACAAGGCATCGCCGAACTGATGCACCAATTAAGTCACGCGAGTCGTTTGGTGGCCGAACATATACGAGATGGAAAAGAATATGAACATCCAGTGGCTATCTCGTGGCTAATAGAATCGCTAGAAAATAGGATCAAGCAGTTGCCTCAAACGTCGAATCAGAATCTAGAGTTGTTATTGCACAACTTATGGCGGTCGCATATCAACTTATCTAAAATCAATGAGCAGGTGGACTATACCGCTATGCCTGAACTTGAAAAAGAAGAACGAAGTGCATGGCAAAGATTGATCAGCCAAATCAATCTAAACGATTCCAGAATGCGATATGCCATCAGACTAAGTTTATGCTTTGTGATCGGTACAATGATCGGATATTTGGGACATTTTCAAACTCCTGAATGGATTCCGCTTACGGCTCTATTTGTGAGTCAAACAAGTTATAGAGAAACGAGAAGACGACTTTCTCAACGTGTAGCAGGAACGATTCTGGGACTAATCTTAGGTGCGACAGCACTTATTCTACTTCCTACATCGCTGGGACATTTAGTGATGCTTCTAGCTGCCACATTTGCGTTCTTCTGGTGGTTGCCTAAAAATTATGCGATAGCAGTCATCTTTATCACCATGTTTGTTTTAGAAGCCAGTGCACTAGACGGTACTGGTGGATGGAGTATATTATGGCCACGACTAGTGGATACTTGCATTGGAGCCGTACTCAGTTTTGGAGTCATGCGATTATTATGGCCAGATTGGCAACACAAGCGACTTCCTGCTCTTATGGAAACAGCCATGCATGCGAATATAGCCTATTTCGATGCAATCATGCAGCAGTGGCATGCTGGTATCGAAAACGACGACTTGGCATATCGTGTGGTTAGAAGAAAAGCACATATTGCTGACAACGCTATCACCCAAGCGAGACGTAGCATTATCATAGAGCCAAGAAAAGGTCAGGAAAGTGTAGAGATATTGATGCGACACGCTTATCAAAATCATGCCTTACTATCGTACATATCTGCTCTAGGGGCACACCGGCATAGTCAGTTGTCACAAAATGATTTATTAAAGCAAGTTGAACAAACCATCAGAATGCACATGACGGGAGCATCCAATAAGGACACATTAAGCAACTGCATACACCAACTGAAGTTTGAAATAAAAAGAACAACAACTAAAGAGCAACTGCAAACTTATCGGTTATTCTATAATATTGCTTACTTGTTATCTCAATACTAATGAGGAGTTATGCAAAGAAACTATTGACAAAGTTCCAATAAATAATCACGCGTTGCCCCTGGTTTGAGCATTTTGGTAAAATAGATAGCATCCCATTTATTATAAATATACCCATCTTGGTATTTTGTATAATAATTTTCTACATAATGGCGAGCTAGATCTATTAAGAATTTGCGACAATCGATATTGATCATAACCCCATCTCCATAGGATGCATGATAATTTGCATAAGACATACCAGTAGTGACGTCATCAGCCTCTATAGAAACAATATGTTGCATATCGGCCCCTACAAGATTGAGTGTGGTAGCAGGGTAATAAAAAGAATTTTCCGTAGGTAAAGTTACAGTCAACTCTAAAGTATTGCCATCAATCTTTTTCTCTATCTGTGCATGTTGACGATAATAATTGTATTCATAGTATTCTTCTTGAGAAGGCATCCAAATAACGTCGCTACCATCTTTGCCATACTTATCATTGATCCCTTTGAACCAAGTGTACACATATGACGCACAAGTACCATGTACACCAATACTGACAGCTGGTCGATTATCAAAATCAATAGCCATCGCATTGTCACACATATCTACCCAACTCTTATTTGCACCAAAACTTCTGAAATCGCGGAATATAGTTGATTTATCTAAGTCTCCATGGACTTGAGCTGGAACAAGAAATAAATCGGCATTTTCTTGAGCAGTCAACACTTTAATACCAAGATTTGGATTTTGCAACACAGCATCCAGATAAGATCTATTGCCATTAGGCTCGCACAACATTTTTGTGCCACGTCCATTTAAACTATCTGCTATTTGCTCTTGAATATCTGCTAGACCTCGAGCTATAACTGGCAGATCATGAACTAGAGTAACTGGAATATCTGCATCATGAAGAGAAACTCCTACGCCATAATTGGCCATATATCGCACATCATTCCACGAGATACTAGAATCGTTTCCTTTATACACTAATCTGGTTTTTGTTTCACTATCATACAGATTGTCTAAAAGTGTGGAAGAGGATATATCATAATTATGATCAACGCCAAAGCCTCCTAGAAAAGGCATGACAGTCATCGTAAAATTAAATCGCACTTCATTGCCCGCACCATCTGTACACCCTAGAGTTTTAGAAGGCATGACATATGGATGGTCATACATATCAAAAAACAATAACTCTTCTATATGATAGAAATAAGCATGTTCTTCTTCATATCTAGTATCTGATCCAAAAGGACGGCCATTCAACATCGCCCAAGTATAACACAATGTAGAATGTCTACTGTCATCTTGAGAAAGCAAGAATAAGAGTTCCTTATTATATTTAAGAGGGGGAATTTCGACATTAAGGCTGTTTAAATCAACTGTACCGTCAGTCACAATCTTAATCGTGGTGGTTGGATTGGTCACTTCATCACCAAAATCATACATCCAGGGTTTATAATATATTGGAGTACCATTAGCTCCTGTTGTTTCCATTGACATTCCGCATGAATGTAGGACGCAAGCTACAAAACAAAGACTAACACCTTTAAAAATACGATTCAACAAACTCTTCTGCATAGCTATTTTATTTTGCTCTTTTATGTATACTGTGTAAGTTTTGGTTGAGTATACTCAACCACTATAGATCACTTTTTATATCGGAAACGGGATCGGAATCCACGTCATCTACATCTTCAGAAATAATCTCGATATAATCGTCATCGGAATCTTCCTTATCAGAATGTATACTTGGCTTAACTGGTGATTTACGTAGATCAACAAATATCCATCTCAATAATTCATTTATTGCATAAAAGACCATAAAGAAACCCACCAACATAGTTACGATGTTCTTATCTGTGGAGAACAAAGAAAACAGACCTCCTAGAATCAATAATGTGGGCACAGCATAGTAGATGCGATATAAACGAGCAACATGCCTAAATAGCCATGCACTCATAAATTGTTGTAATCCAAAAAGGATCAACAAAATCCCTAAAAAGATATTGAATATATTGACAAAAATCATAGGATCTATCAATAACCAAATACCTAGTACAAAATTACCTAAGCCTAAAAATGGAAAAAAACGTTCCTCGTGTTGGAACACACGATATATGTAATGGATCAACAAGATAGCAGAAGGCACTACCAACGCGATGCCCAATATCTGGGCAATCCATGTGGCAGCCAATCCAGAATATGCAATAAAGACATACCCCAAACCTAAGGCTGCAAGACCTCTTAACAAAGGAACAAAAAAGCGCTTACTCATAACTTTTGTAATTTTAAAATGTTTTTCTCAAACAATTTAATAACAGGTACAAATATAGTACATTATTACCATGACAAGAAATAATGCATCGATTTTTTGGTCAGTTCAAGCAAAGTTCATATATTTGTCACAAATAAAACAAAAAGTCCAACAATGATGAATCTGTTTATGTCAAATATGTATTGGTGGCGCCGTTTCGAACTTAATCATAGTAGGAAACGGACTTCTTCAGTATGTCTTGACGTAAAAGGATAAAAATCATATCCTTGAACATCATACAAAATATAAAATGAAAGCCTTGTCGTTCCTACGACAAGGCTTTTTTTATTATCCCCAGCCACATAAAAAAATAAATATATTAAAACCACTCGACAATGAAAGATTATTTAGTAAACAAAGAAGGTTATTACGGCAATTATGGCGGAGCATATATCCCCGAGATTCTCCACAAATGTGTAGAAGATCTACAAAACAACTACTTGGACATTATCCAAAGTGATAGTTTTCAAGAAGAGTATCGTAGATTGCTGCGAGACTATGTAGGTCGCCCTAATCCATTATACCACGCTCAGAGACTATCTGAGAAATATGGAGCAAAAATATATCTCAAGCGAGAGGATCTGAATCACACAGGGGCCCACAAGATCAACAATGCAATAGGACAGATTCTAATTGCTAAACGAATGGGCAAGACACGTATCATTGCCGAAACAGGAGCTGGACAGCATGGAGTAGCTACAGCCACAGTATGTGCGTTGATGAATATGAAATGTATCGTGTATATGGGCAAGCTGGACGTAGAAAGACAACACGTCAACGTGCAACGTATGAAGATGCTTGGTGCAGAAGTCGTACCAGTAACCTCAGGAAATATGACACTAAAAGATGCAACCAATGAAGCTATTAGAGATTGGGTATGCCATCCTGTAGACACCTTTTATATCATTGGGAGCACAGTTGGCCCCCACCCTTACCCAGATATGGTAGCACGCCTTCAATCAATTATCAGTGAAGAGATTAAGCAACAGATGTTGGAAAAAGAAGGACGAGATACTCCTGATTATCTAATAGCCTGTATCGGAGGTGGAAGCAATGCTGCTGGTACCATTTATCACTATGTAAATGACCCCAAAGTCAAGATCTTGCTGGTAGAGGCTGGAGGACTTGGAGTGGACTCGGGAGAAACCGCTGCTACCATCCATGCTGGAAAAGTAGGTGTACTACACGGTAGCAAAACATTGGTAATGCAGGATGAAGATGGGCAGATCCAAGAACCTTACTCTATATCGGCCGGACTAGATTATCCTGGTGTTGGTCCATTTCATGCGCATCTTGCTGACACACACCGCGCAGAGATCTACGCCATTAATGATGATGAAGCGCTAGATGCTGCTTTTGAGCTAACACAACTAGAAGGAATTATTCCTGCTTTGGAATCTTCACATGCTTTGGGTATTCTTCCTAAAATCGCATTTAAACCTACTGATGTAGTAGTACTCACTCTATCAGGACGAGGTGATAAAGACTTAGGCACTTACCTAAGCTACTTACATAATAAAGAAAAACAATCGGACAACAGTAACAATAAATAAAGATGACAATGACCTATCAGTATACAACATCCACCAAGACCATCATGGCAGATATGCACACACCCGTGAGCATCTATCTGAAAGTGCGCGATCTTTTTCCACAATCGGCACTGATGGAAAGTAGTGATTATCAAGCTAATGAAAATAGCCGCAGTTTTATTGCGCTTTGCCCAATCGCTAGTATTGGTATCAATAGTGGCATCGCAACAATGAAAATGCCCGATGGAAAAATCGAGGAACAACCAATCACGCATACGCAACGTGTAGAGCATGCACTAAGCACATTTATCAATCGCTTCAAAGTTGACGGTAAAATGAACGATGTATGTGGTTTGTATGGATTCACGACCTTCAATGCAGTACGTTATTTCGAACAAATCTCGGTAAAAGAAAGCCACGATGACACGAATGATGCCCCAGATATGCTATATATTATTTATAAGTATGTCTTAGTGTTTGACCACATGAGCAATCAGCTCACCATCGTTGAGATGCTTCAAGAAAATGAAAAGCCCAATTTAAGTAGTATAGAAGATGCTTTAGCTAACCGCAATTTTGCGACATACAACTTCAATAAGGTGGGTGATATTGAAAGCCCTATCACAGACGAGGAACATAAAGCAAACGTACGCAAGGGAATCCAACATTGCTTACGTGGTGACGTTTTTCAGGTGGTACTCTCAAGAAGATTCACTCAAAAATATAAAGGAGATGACTTCAAAGTATATCGAGCTTTACGAAGTATCAATCCATCTCCATATCTATTTTACTTTGATTTTGGAGGATACCGCATCTTTGGTTCTTCTCCAGAAACACACTGTCGCATTGACGGACGAGAAGCTTATATTGATCCAATCGCTGGAACGACTAAACGTACAGGTGATAGTGTGAAGGATAGAGCTTTGGCAGAAAAATTACTGGCTGATCCTAAAGAAAATGCAGAACATGTAATGCTTGTCGATTTAGCTCGAAATGACTTGAGCCGTAATTGCGAAGATGTACGTGTTGCTTTCTACAAAGAACCACAATATTACAGTCATGTTATTCATTTGGTAAGTCGTGTCAAAGGTCGATTGCTCCCTGATGCAGATCCTATTAAGAGTTTTATTGATACATTTCCAGCAGGAACCCTTAGTGGTGCCCCTAAGGTAAGAGCTATGCAAATCATTAGTGCACTCGAGCCACACAATCGAGGTGCATATGGAGGATGCATTGGGTTTATTGGTTTACAAGGTCAATTGAATCAGGCGATTACTATTCGTACCTTTGTAAGCCGCAATCAAGAATTATGGCTACAAGCAGGTGGAGGTATCGTTGCTCATTCTTCTGAAGAGGGAGAATTGCAAGAGGTCAATAATAAACTAGGTGCTTTAAGACGTGCTATTGACTTAGCCGAAACTCTAGATAATCAATAACCTCAAACACTATCAGCATGAACAAAAAAATATTACTCTTAGATAATTACGATAGCTTTACGTATAATCTACTACACGTGCTTAGAGAACTTGGTGAAAAGGATATTGATGTTATCCGTAATGACCAACTAACTATAGAGGATGTGGAACCATACACGCACATTTTGTTAAGTCCTGGCCCAGGCATTCCATGCGAGGCTGGACTACTACAACCTATCATTCGTGCTTACCAAAATAGTGGTAAATCTTTCTTAGGAATATGCTTAGGACATCAAGCGATAGCAGAGGTCTTTGGAGCGACACTGATCAACTTGGACATGGTACACCACGGTATACAAAGTCAAATAGAGATCTTACAGGATAATGACCTCTTTCAGGGTATATCTAGTCATCCAGATGTGGGAAGATACCATTCATGGGTGGTCAATCCTAAATCTCTCCCAGATTGTATTGAAGTCACTGCACAAAGCAAAGAAAAAGAGATCATGGCTCTACGTCACGTGAATCTTCCAATCTATGGTGTGCAGTTTCACCCAGAATCGGTACTGACTCCAGAAGGGAAAAAGATGATCCAAAATTGGTTATCTTTATAACGACAACTTTAATTCGTCCATAATCATAGATAAAAATACAATCATGAAACAAATATTATATAAACTGTTTGAGCACCAATACTTAGATCGTAAAGAAGCGTACCAAATCTTACAACATATCGCCCAGGGTAAATATAACGATGCACAAATTGCATCTCTTCTAACGGTTTTTTTGATGCGAAGCATTAGTGTAGAGGAACTGAGTGGCTTTAGAGATGCTCTATTAGAGATGCGTCTTCCTATTGATCTAAAAGGAATTAAAGTCATTGACATCGTTGGAACAGGTGGAGATGGCAAAAATACATTCAATATCAGTACTTGTGCTTCTTTCGTTGTCGCAGCGGCTGGTTATCCAGTGGTTAAACACGGCAACTATGGAGCGACATCTGTCAGTGGCGCAAGTAATGTGATTGAAGAGCACGGAGTGAAATTTACTAACGACAATACTCAGATTATACGTTCTTTGGAAAGTTGTGGTATTGCTTATTTACATGCCCCACTCTTCAATCCTGCAATGAAAGCTGTAGCTCCCGTCAGAAAAGCTTTAGGAGTACGTACATTTTTTAATCTGCTAGGGCCTTTGGTCAACCCCGCTATGCCTGCTTACCAATTGTTAGGCGTATACAGCCTGCCTATGCAACGACTGTACACATATGCTTATCAAGCTAACGATACCCAATTTGCGGTAGTACATTCATTGGATGGATATGACGAGATCTCATTGACTAGTCCTTTTAAAGTATCGACTTCAGCCAATGAAAAGATATATACTCCAGAAGAACTTGGATTTTTTACCTGTCAACAAGAAGAACTTCACGGGGGAGAAACGTTGGCAGAGGCAAAAGCATTATTTGATAATGTATTGTCCAATAAAGCGACAGCTGCTCAACAACAAGTGGTAATAGCTAATGCAGGATTTGCCATTCATACAATCTGTCCCGAAAAGTCATTGGAAGATTGTATCGCTGAGGCACGTGAATCGCTGGAAACTGGAAAAGCTTTGACTACGTTTAAACAATTTGTAAGTTTAAACAGTTAATAACCAAATATCCCGTATAGACAAAATTGTCCTACGAAAAGCATAGGTAATCCCAAAAAAATTCGTTTATTTGCAAAGAAATGATGAAAAAAGATATACTCCACGAAATCTTAGCGCACAAACGCTTTGAAGTGGACAGGATGAAACTAAATATTCCACAATCACAGCTTGAAGACAATATAGACCGCGCCCCAATAGTACCTTCTATGCGCCAATCATTAGAGCAGTCATCAAGTGGTATTATTGCGGAATTTAAACGACGTTCGCCATCAAAAGGATGGATACACAAGGATGCACAACCTGCCGATATCATACCTCAATATGATCAAGCGGGTGCCGCAGCATTATCGATCCTGACTGATGAGGCTTTCTTTGGCGGTAGCTTGGCCGATATCAAAGCTGTTGCAGCAGACGTACAAGCCCCTATTCTTCGTAAGGAATTTATTGTAGACGTCTACCAGCTATACCAAGCTAGACTCGTTGGTGCAAGTGCAATATTATTGATTGCTGCTGCATTGACACCAACAATGTGCCACACTTTGGTGAACGAAGCTCATGAACTAGGGCTAGAAGTTTTACTCGAAATCCATGATGAAAAAGAGTTAGAATATATCACACCAGAAATAGATATGGTAGGAGTGAATAACCGAAACCTAGGAACTTTCCATACCGACGTACAAAATTCTTTTCGTATAGCAGATTTACTGCCCAAAGACACTTTATTGGTATCAGAAAGTGGTATTTCTTCTGCGCAGACTATTCAAGCATTGCGAGCAGTGGGATATCGGGGATTTCTTATGGGGGAAGCTTTTATGAAAACGGACAACCCTGCATTAACTCTCAAACAACTAATTGCAGAAATAGAACAGTAATATGATTATCAAAGTTTGTGGTATGCGTGAAGCGCAAAACATTCACGATATTGAGCAATTGGCCATAGATTGGATGGGATTTATTTTTTATGAAAAATCTCCACGATACTGTAACGATGCATTGACATATATGCCTCGACAAGTAGAACGTGTGGGCGTTTTTGTCAATCACTCCCTATCGGAAATCTTAAAACTAATTCTTAAATACAAACTAGATATTGTACAACTACATGGGCAAGAAACTCCTGCATTATGCAAGCAATTGCAACAACTAGGCATTCGTGTCATTAAGGCCATGCCTATAGCTACAAAGGAGGACTTGGTACTAGCAACAGCTTATGAGGATGTTATTGACTATATGCTGTTTGATACAAAAAGTGAGTTGGGGGGCGGTTCTGGAAAACAATTCGATTGGTCTATTTTGAACGATTATTCGCTTAAGATACCCTTTTTAATCAGTGGAGGAATAGGACCACAAAGTCTAGACTCTCTACGTGATTTCACACATCCCCAACTTATCGGCTATGATTTAAATAGCAAATTTGAGATTTCTCCTGGAATGAAATCTCTCGACTTATTAGCACCATTTATTAATGAGCTGCGAAGAACAAATTAAAAATCACCCTACAAAAAATAAACGTTATGAACAGAATAAATGCATTGTTTGCTGGAAATAATCAACGCATACTATCTATCTACTTTTGTGCTGGAGCACCAACTGTAGAAGGCACACGTTCAGTTATTGAGACTTTGCAAAACAATAAAGTTGAACTTATTGAAATAGGTATCCCTTTCAGTGATCCTATGGCTGATGGCCCTGTTATTCAGGCTGCCGCAACCCAAGCACTGCATAACGGTATGACGCTTAAAAAACTCTTTGAACAATTGGAAGGCATACGAGACACAGTACATATTCCTTTAGTGTTAATGGGTTATCTCAATCCTGTCATCCAATACGGATTTGAAAATTTCTGTAAGGACTGTCAACGAGTGGGAATTGACGGCGTTATTCTCCCTGATTTACCCTTCAAAGATTACGAAGAAACATTTAAAGATATAGCCCAACGATATGATATAAAGGTCATCATGTTGATCACCCCTGAAACTAGTCAGGAGCGTATTCATTATATCGATGAGCACACCGATGGCTTTATTTATATGGTATCATCTGCTGCTATCACAGGAGCACAACAATCATTTAACGATGCGAAGATGCAGTATTTCAAACGTATTGATGATATGAATCTTCGTAACCCACGCATGGTTGGTTTTGGCATCAGCAATAAAGAAACTTTCGATGCAGCATGTACGTATGCACGAGGGGGAATTATTGGATCACTCTTTGTCAATCTACTGGATCAATATAAAGGAGATGCACAAAAAGCAATCAGTCAACTAAAAAAAGATATTTCAAACTAAACGATCAATAACATGTTTCAAAGACGTAGTCGAATTTTACTCATCTATACTGGTGGTACGATTGGTATGATTGAAAATGCCAATACAGGAGCCCTAGAAGCATTCAACTTTGACGAGCTTATGCTACATGTGCCTGAAGTCAAACGTTTTAATTGTCATATTGCCAGTTATCAATTTTATCCAGCTATAGATTCATCTGATATTTCACCCGACCATTGGGCAAAACTTGTCAAAGTTATAGAATACAATTATGACGAATTTGATGGTTTTGTCGTGCTACATGGTACAGATACCATGGCATTTACAGCCTCGGCTTTGAGTTTTATGTTAGAAAACCTCTGTAAACCAGTTATTCTAACCGGTTCACAGCTACCTATCGGAAAATTACGAACAGATGGAAAGGAAAATCTTATCACTAGTATCGAAGTGGCCATGGCTAAAAGAAGAGACAATACCCCTATGGTACAAGAGGTTGCTGTTTTTTTTGAGAGCAAATTGATGAGAGGCAATCGAACAACCAAGTTTAGTGCAGAGGAATTCAATGCCTTTAAGACTTTCAACTATCCACCTTTAGCTGATGTAGGAATTGAAATTAAATTTCATGAACACCTATTGCTTACTGGGGATCCTAAAAAACCTTTGAAAACTCACTTCAAGATGAATCCTAATGTGGTCATACTATCATTAGCACCTGGTATTCAAGAAAATATAGTGCGTGCCATGTTGGAAGCACCTGGACTAAGAGCAGTTGTCATGCGTACTTACGGTTCTGGAAATGCCCCTCAAAAGGACTGGCTAGTTCGCTTACTAAAAGAAGCAACCAATAAAGGAATTGCTATAGTCAATATCACTCAGTGTATGAGTGGACAAGTATTGATGAGCCGTTATGAGACAGGACTTCACTTATTGCAAGCAGGGATTATGAGTGGCCGTGATTGTACCCTTGAATGTGCTATGACAAAAATCATGTTTTTATTGGCTCATGATAGGACTTTGGCAGAAATACAAAAAGCGATGAAAACAAGTATTGCTGGAGAAGTCACATTATAGGGAATAGAATTGGACTTTCCTCACCTAAATTGTGCATATTCAGAGATATTTTTTTTGATTCGCTAACCCTTTCTATCTTTTTTGTTTATATTTGTGCTGTGCTTATAGGCACAAACTATTGAGAGTTCGTAAATACATCACAGTTATGAAGAAAAAAATTATACTTATCGACGATAAAGCTTCTATTGGCAAAGTCGTTTCAGTTTACCTTAGCAAGGATTATGATTTTAGATATTTTGAAAATCCAATTAAGGCAATCGATTGGTTACAACAGGGCGAACTTCCTGATCTGATTATTTCAGATATTCGTATGCCAGAGATGATGGGAGATGAGTTTTTATTATACATGAAGCAAAATGAGCTCTTCAAAAATATACCAATCATCATGCTGTCAAGTGAAGAAAGTACTACTGAACGTATTCGCTTACTAGAAGAAGGAGCTGAAGATTATATTCTTAAACCATTCAATCCTTTAGAATTAAAGATTAGAATTAAGAAGATTATTGGTTAATACACATTGCTAGTTACACTTACATGATAATTCGAGACATTTTTAATTCGTAGATATATATTGTCTACCTTTTTTGTGTCTCTTCAAGAAATACTCTGACAAATGCAGTATTTATTCTATATAGGATCGGACGAAGAAAAAATAAACCATTTCAAAGAAATTGGAGTGGGTTATTTTGCTGCCAGCAAAAATCTACATCGCCTTGCCCCCCAACTACGTAAAGTACGCGAAATTTATGATGCAATTATCTTATTCGAACAAAATTCGCTTATCTCTGATGTAGAAGAAATAAAGGGCATACACAAATTATATCCAGGTATATATGTAGCTCTCGTTAGCAACGAAATTAGCCGTGAAGAAAGTCTAGAATATTTACGTGCTGGGGTTAATAACACGATTTCACCTTCTGCAAATACAGCAGATGTGCGCAAATTAATGCACTATTTGGCACGAAGAAAACAAATCAAGGCACAAGAAATAGCCGAAAAAAAAGAAGGACAAAAGATTTTCAAACTACCTATATGGAAACGTGCTTTCGATATAGCTTTTTCTTTGGGAGCTATATTAGTTCTTTCGCCTATTTTTATTATAACAGCAATAGCTATTTATGCCGAAAGTCCTGGCAAGGTTATATATGTATCTAAACGAGTGGGATCTAACTATAGCATATTCGGTTTCTTAAAATTTCGTTCCATGTATGCCAATGCAGACAAACGACTTAAAGAATTAAATGCATTAAATCAATATGCTGGTGAAGATGAAGAAGAGACATCACCACAAAAGAACAATGACGAAAAACATATGCTCATCGGAGATATCGACACAAACGATATTATTCTTCCTCAAGATGGACATATAATAATGACAGAACAAGTTACAGATCTCGATAACGCTGAAATTCTTTTTGTTTCTGATGATTCGGTAGTTGATGAAAAGACTTACCAAGATAAACGTGCTAAAGAAACCGAAAATTCTTTTGTCAAATTTACCAATGACCCTCGCATCACGAAGGTAGGACGCATTATTCGTAAATATAGTATTGATGAACTTCCACAACTCTTCAATATCTTAAAGGGAGACATGTCTGTCGTAGGTAATCGCCCACTCCCATTATATGAAGCTGAGCTACTGACAAGCGATGAATACATAGATCGTTTTATGGCTCCATCTGGACTAACAGGCTTATGGCAAGTTGAAAAACGTGGTGGTAGTGGTAAAATGTCAGCAGAAGAAAGAAAAATGTTGGACATTAAATACGCACGTACTTTTTCTTTCTGGACAGACGTCAATATTATATTACGCACATTCGGTGCATTTATTCAAAAAGAAAACGTATAAAATAATATAAACTCTTGGTCAGATTTGGAGAAATAGTTATCTTTGCAGCCGCTACTACGAGATAGTAGCTCATTCAAATCATTAATTAAATAATAAAAGAATGGCAACAAAAATTAGATTGCAAAGACGTGGACGTAAGAGCTACGCGTTTTACTCAATCGTTATTGCTGACAGTAGAGCACCACGTGATGGTAAGTTTACTGAAAAGTTAGGTACGTATAATCCAAATACAAACCCTGCTACAGTAGATTTGAATTTCGAACGTGCACTTCACTGGGTAATGACAGGTGCACAACCAACTGACACTGTGCGTAACATCCTTTCTCGCGAAGGCATTTACATGATGAAACACCTACTTGGTGGTGTTAAAAAAGGCGCTTTCGGCGAAGCTGAAGCACAGGCTAAATTCGAGGCATGGAAATCCGACAAGCAAAAAGGTCTTGACAAACTGGTTGCTAAGCTAAATGACGACAAAAAAGCTGAAGAAGCTGCTCGTCTTGATGCTGAAAAAGCAGTGAATGAGGCTAAAGCTAAGGTAATTGCAGAGAGAAAAGCAGCTGAAAAAGCTGAAGCAGAAGCAGCACTAAAAGCTGTAGCAGCTGAAGCAGAAGCAGCACTAAAAGGAGAAGAAGCCCCAGAGGCTGAAGCTGAAGTAGAATCAGCAGAATAATCTCCTAGAGTCAATTACCGACTTCTTTCAAACAAACAAACCAAACAAGATAGAGAGCTTGTCCATAACGGACAAGCTCTTTTTCTATCATATGTGGAAACGACTAAAAACAGACTGTTATTGTGGCATGAAGATACTTTCAAGTACATACAAACTTAACAAAAAAACAGATTTTCTTAGCAAAGCCCAATCACTGTAAACAAAAAAGGTCCATATGAACCTATCATATGGACCAATAATTTCTAAGGTAAAAAAAATCTACGTGGCGCTTCTACGCATAGCTTCTAATACAGCAGCAGAAAATCCTTTTTCTTCCAATGCATTAATCCCTTTAATAGTCAATCCGCCGGGTGTAGTCACTTTATCTATTTCTACAGAAGGATGTGAATCCTCATTTTCAAGAATAATTTTACCTGCACCTATACAAGACTGTGCAACCAATTGTCTGGCTTGCTTAGGATATAACCCCAACTCCACACCAGCTTGCATTGCAGCTTGAATATATTTAAGAACAAAGGCGATACCACAAGATGCTAAAGCCATACCTGCATTCAAATTCTTTTCATCTACCACAAGCGTTTGTCCCATCGTGTTCATGAGACTCTGCACATCGGCTAATTCCTCTCTAGACACTCCCAAAGAAGACAGTATAGTCATACTCTCCCCATAATTGATCGCCGTATTTGGCATCATTCGAATAACGGGAATAGGAATAGCATCGCTGTTATCACAAGTAGAAGCGACCATTTCTTGAAGTTCGACGCATGATATACCAGCAACTACTGAAAGTAAAATCGTTTCGGGACGAAACTCTGGAACAATCTGCTCTATTACTTGTGGCACAAGCCATGGCTTTACAGCCAACAATACGTAAGTTGCTCCCACTACAGCATCTGCATTATCTCTAGTAGTACGTATGGTAGGAAACTCTAATTGAAAATTCTGCAAGGTTTCCTCAGAAGCAGCTGTAATAGTTAAATCTGTAGGAGAAACACCTGCACTATTGATCAATCCTCTAGCTATGGCTCCTCCCATATTGCCAGCCCCAATAATAGTTATCTTCATATCCTGTGTCTTTTCAAGTAGTCAATTCCGATTATTTAATCACTCGCTTAATGCGTGCTACAGCATCCTTCGCTTGTTCCATTGTCAAAACAAGAGGTGGCAACAAACGAATCACATGTGTACCACTTACCCCAGTAAACAAGTGCTCTTCAAACAAAAGTTTCTGTCTTATTTCTTTGATTGGATAATTCATTTCAACACCAATCATCAATCCTAATCCACGCACCTCTTTGACACCTGGTAATTCTTTTAAAGCATCTATCAAATACGCTCCAACTTCTTGTACTTGCTCCATAAGATGTGCTTTTTTCATAACATCAAGTACAGATAAAGCAGCTGCACAAGCTAAATGATTACCTCCAAAAGTAGTTCCAAGCATACCGTATACAGGTTTAAACATAGGGGAAATTAATAATGCTCCCATAGGGAAACCATTAGCGATACCTTTCGCCATAGACACAATATCTGCTTGAATATCTGCATACTGATGGGCAAAAAACTTACCGCTTCTACCATAACCACTCTGGATCTCATCCAAAATCAAGACTGTTCCTGTTTCAGTACACAATGTACGCACTCCTTGCAAGAAATCTTTATTAGGAACCTGCACACCTCCTACACCTTGGATACCTTCAATAATGACTGCACAAGCGTCTTTCTTTTCAAGTTCTCCACGCACAGCGTCTATATCGCCCCAAGGTAGAAAGCAGACATTATCTGTTTCATTAATCGGAGCAACGATTTTAGGGTTATCTGTTGTTGCAACCGCCAAAGAAGTACGTCCATGAAAAGCTTTTGAGAAACTAATCACTCTTTTACGCCCCGTATGAAAGGAAGCCAATTTTAAAGCGTTCTCATTTGCTTCTGCTCCAGAATTTATAAGAAAAAGGCTATAATCAGGATAGCCTGAAATCTCAGCTAAACTCTCTGCCAATTGTTTTTGGAGTGGATTGATCACCGAATTACTATAAAACCCTAATGTGCTCACTTGTCGGGCTATAGCTTCCACATATTGTGGATGTGCGTGACCTATAGAAATAACTGCATGACCACCATAACAGTCTAAATATTCGTTACCATCTTTATCCCATACATTACATCCCTTTCCTTGTACAATTTCAATAGGAAATAATGGATATACATCAAAAAGTGAACTCATGATTTTGTTAGTTATATTGTTGTTTGCTGAGGTTAGAACGCTGATGGTTTTAAATTTAGACCAACAGTTTCCTCAAGATTAAAGAGTAAATTCATGTTGTGCACAGCTTGACCACTAGCCCCTTTCAAAAGATTGTCAATACATGACACAATCATTAATTTACTACCATGTTTTTCTAGGTGCAACAAACATTTATTTGTATTCACCACCTGCTTTAAGTCTACATTTTCTTCCATTACATGTGTAAAGCTATCTGCCTTATAATAATCACGATACATCTCATATAAGAGATCAATATCTTTATCACAATCAAGCACACATGTAGCAAAAATACCACGAGGGAAGTCACCACGATAAGGGATGAAATGGATATCAACATCCCAAAATCCCTGCAGTTGTTCAAGAGATTCTGATATTTCCTTTAGATGTTGATGTTGGAATGGTTTATACACACTCATGTTATTATTTCTCCATGAGAAATGGGAAGTGGCACTTGGTTTTACACCTGCACCAGTGGATCCAGTAATCGCGTTGACCATAATGTCATTAGTTAGCAATTTATGTTTAGCTAATGGCAATAGAGCCAATTCAATACAAGTAGCAAAACACCCAGGATTGGCCACATACTGGCTTTTACAAGTTTGACGTCTATTTAACTCAGGCAGACCATAAATAAATTCATTACCTGGTCGTTTATGACGGAAGTCTTGAGCTAAATCAATGACCTTTAGACCATCTGGCAACTTATGCGAATTCATAAATTTCTCACTGTCGCCATGAGCTGTACAAAAGAACAACAAATCAATACTATCAAATTCTAATTGATCTGTAAAACACATATCTGTGTCCCCCATCAATCCTTCATGGACTGCATACAATTTGTTTCCAGCATTACTCGTACTATTCACCCACTCCAACTTTACCTCCGGATGGATAAGTAGCAATCTAATCAGTTCGCCAGCTGTATAACCAGCTCCACCAACGATACCTACTTTTATCATATTATTTTTGCTATATATGGGAAGTTCTTACATACCTCATTAAGAAATATGTAAGAACTTTATTTAGTTAAATTATCTCTCTTCGTCTGGATGGTTACCATAATACACACGCAATGGAGTAGATGTAACTTTTATGAAGCCTTTGGCATCTTCAGCTGTCCAACCCTTTTGAATTTCTCCGTATTCACCCAATTTGGATTTGACTAAATCATCTGGACTATCTACGCCTATTGGTTCGAATGTATATGGACGCATCAACATCTTGACATCTCCATTTACATGACGTTGACTGGATGTCAACATAGCCTCTATATCGGGCATCACTGGTTCCAAATATTGGCTTTCATGCAAGAACATACCATACCAATTGGCTACTTGCTCTTTCCAGTACTGTTGCCATTTACTCAAAGTATACTTTTCAAGAAATTTATGAGCCTGAATGATTAACATTGGTGCAGCAGCTTCAAAACCAACTCGCCCTTTAATACCAATAATACTATCACCAACATGCATATCACGACCAATCCCGTAAGGAGCCGCTAATTTTTCAACTGCTTGGATAGCCAAAATTGGATCATCATACGATTGACCATTCACGCCAACCAACTCTCCTTTGTCAAAGGTCAAAGTAATTTCCTCTGTACCTTGTTTAGTCACTTGTTTTAAATAAGCTGTTTCAGGTAAACCTGCTGCACTATCTAAAATCTCACCACCACAAATAGACGTTCCCCAAATACCAACATTGTAACTGTATTTCAATTTGGTAAAATCAGCTTCAAAACCATTGTCTTTCAAATAGTTAATCTCTGCTTCACGTGTCAATACATTGTCTCTTGTCAACGTGATAATTTCTACATCTGGGGATTTGACCAAGAAAGTCATATCAAAACGAATCTGATCATTTCCAGCACCTGTAGAGCCATGGGCAATAGCATCTGCACCTATTTCGTTAGCATATCGTGCGATTGCTAACGCTTGAAAAATCCTTTCAGAACTCACAGAAATAGGATAGGTTCCTTGGCGAAGCACATTACCATAAATCATATACTTCAGGCTCTTATCATAATATTCGTGAGTTACATCAAGCGTTACATAACCCTTTGCACCTAGTTTGTATGCATTCTTTTCATTTTCTTGCAACTGTTCTGGAGAAAAGCCACCTGTATCAGCACATGCTGCATACACATCGTATCCTTTTTCCTTGGCTAGATACATAACTGTATAACTTGTATCTAATCCACCGCTATATGCGACAACAACTTTTTTAGTCATAATTTATATTGGATATTCTTATTTTATTCATACAATTCTTTATCATCGGGCAAGCCTAGCTCTTTCGCCAAATTCTCAGTAGTTTTACTGGCATCCACGTCTACTTTTTTAGGAGCATCTGGATCAAAAAGCATTGCCGTACATATGCAATAATGACGTTCTGTACGTACCAATACATCGTGATTAATACACCCCTCGCATCCTCTCCAGAACGCCTCATCATCCGTTAATTGGGCAAAAGAAACAGGTTTATACCCTAACTCCGTGTTGATTTTCATCACTGCTGCACCGCTTGTCAAGCCAAAAAGCTTAGCATGTGGCCAACGCAATCTTGAGAGTAAAAAAGCAGCTTTTTTAATTCTCTTAGCCAAACCTTGACCACGGAATTTCTCTACAACAATCAATCCTGAATTTGCAACATATTGTTTGTTACCCCAACTTTCAATGTAACAAAAGCCTGCAAATTCTTTTTGATCTGTAAGTGCTATAATTGCTTTTCCTTCCTTCATTTTCTGGGCAAGGTAAGCATGTGTTCGCTTGGCAATACCAGTACCGCGCACTTTTGCAGCAGCAGTAATGGTGTCCAAAATTTCGTCAACATATACTTCATGAGAAGCATCTGCAACCATCACATCAATATCCATACTGATAATTCTTTATTTATCCTTGAACAATGGCTCATTTTCATCAGGATACGACATCGTGTGGTAATCATCTTCTAATTCGCTATCTATAACCATAGAAGACATTTTACTACGATCAAAACGATTGATCACATCTGCAATATTCGTTTTTTGTGTATCTACTCCTTCCAAAAGGACTCCTAATTCTTTGATAACCATATCTCTTCCTACTCCTTCAGCAAGAATTAATAATACAGTATCGTCTCCAGCAACACTTCCAAGTATGCCAGACCAGTTTTTCTCATCAATATCATATGCAACACTCCCTGCATATCCAGGTTTAGTGCGAATAACTGCAAGATTAAATGAGAAATCGATACTTAATACACGAGAAGCTAGCATAGAAGACAACGTATCAACAGACGACGCATCGTTTGTCTCTTCAGGTAATTCAGCCTTTGGTCTTCTATAAAAAACTTCATTAGGTAAAACATAGCAAGTATGGCCACTTGGCGTAAAACCTTTTGCAACGTTCAACTGTTTTAAATCTCTTGAGACAGTAGCTTGTGTTGCTTTCACTCCATGTTCAGCAAGCAAGCGCACTAAATCTTCCTGGTTAGAAATTTCATGTTTTGAAATCAGTTGTTTAATAAGTACTAGCCGACTTGTTTTTTTTAAACTCATATGCTACATTCTTTTATTTGCATATTAATGCGTATTATTACTTCTTTCTGGCCACAAATATACGAATAATAATACAAACACAAACAATAAAATCAGATAATATTTCAAGAAAGGTATCAAAAACATCAAATCAATATATTTCACCACCTTTAAACTTCATTTTATCACATATAAATATGCAAATGAAAGAATTTTTATTCACTTTCTGTTACATGCAAAAAAAAGACATAGTAGACTGCGTTCAGTCTACTATGTCTTTATCTCTATTCTTAGAATATATCTATTTTATTCTATCGATTCAAAGAGATACCTAACGCATTAAAACATTTAATTAATTTGTCAACGGCAAAATCAATTTGTTCTTTCGTGTGTGTAGCCATCAATGAAAAACGAATTAAAGTATCTTCTGGACTACATGCTGGTGGAATAACAGGGTTAACAAAAACACCTTCATCAAACAACATTTTCGTAACCATAAATGTTTTCTCCATATCACGCACATATAATGGAATAATAGGTGTTGCCGTGTGTCCTATCTCAAAACCATTCTGACGAAATTGATCCAATGCATAATGGGTAATTTCCCACAGGTGGTTTAATCTTTCTGGTTCACGCTTCATAATATGTAGTGCTTGTCTCGCCGCAGCTGTTGCAGCTGGAGTATTACTTGCACTAAAAATATATGATCTTGAATTATGACGTAAATAATTTATAATAGTCTTATCAGCTGCTATAAAGCCACCAATAGCCGCTAAGGATTTTGAAAACGTTCCCATAATAAGATCTACATCATTGGTAACACCAAAATGGTTACATGTTCCACGTCCATTCTCACCTAACACCCCTAATCCGTGAGCTTCGTCAACCATTACATTGGCGTTATATTTTTTAGCAAGCGCAGTAATTTCAGGAAGTGGAGCAATATCTCCCTCCATAGAAAATACACCATCTACTACAATTAGCTTTACAGAATCAGGCTTACATTTTTGAAGTACTTTTTCCAAAGACTGCATGTCATTATGCTTGAAGCGCAGCTGCGTCGAAAACGACAAACGACGTCCTTCTACAATACTAGCATGGTCCAACTCATCACAAATGATATAATCTTCTCGACCTGTCAAACAGGATACCACGCCCAAATTGACTTGAAATCCTGTTGAATAAATGATAGCATCTTCTTTACCAACAAACTCAGCCAACTCTTTTTCTAGTTCCAAATGTAAATCTAAAGTCCCATTTAGGAATCTAGATCCAGCACAACCTGTTCCATACTTTTTAGTGGCATCTACAGCCGCTTGAATCACTTCAGGGTGATTAGTTAGTCCAAGATATGAGTTACTACCAAACATCAGAACCTTTCGCCCTGACATCACGACCTCAGTATCTTGTTCACTTTCTATACATCTAAAATATGGATATACCCCTTTGGCTTTAATCTTTTGAGGTAGATCATATTTTGATAATTTGTCTTGCAATAAGCCCATTTGTTCTTTTACTTCATTAAATTTCAGCGGACAAAGATAATAATTCCTCATTATTTTGTCTTCTTTTGTCGAGAAAAAAGTAATTGTCTATCTTATTTTAATGTAGTTCGTTCTTATTTTTCCCATATTCAGCACTATATAAACAAAAAAACCACCATATTATGAAGAGGTATTCCGCAATAAGTTGCTATCTTTGTGGTCAATATAAATTTTAATACAAATATTCTGACAAACGATTATGTATAGAACAGATAATTGTGGTGCTTTGCGCCTTAGTGACGCAGGCAAGACGGTTACACTCGCCGGATGGGTACAACGTACACGTAAAATGGGTGGTATGACCTTTGTCGATCTTCGCGACCGTTATGGTATCACGCAACTTGTTTTCAACGAGGAAACAAATAAGACTTTATGTGAGGCAGCCAACAAATTAGGTAGAGAATACGTTATCCAAGTCATCGGTGAAGTCAATGAACGCTACAGCAAAAATGATCAACTTCCTACAGGTGATATTGAAATCATCGTAAAAGAATTAAACATTTTAAATAAGGCAGCAACCCCTCCTTTTACAATTGAGGACGACACAGATGGAGGTGATGATATTCGCATGAAATATCGCTACCTTGACTTGCGCCGTAATACAGTACGTGCTAACCTTGAGTTGCGTCACAAAATGACAATTGCCATCCGCAGCTATTTGGACAAACTAGATTTTTTGGAAGTAGAAACTCCTGTTTTGATTGGTTCTACCCCAGAAGGAGCTAGAGATTTCATCGTACCATCACGAATGAATCCAGGACAATTTTACGCTCTTCCCCAATCACCTCAAATTTTCAAGCAATTATTGATGGTATCTGGTTTTGATCGTTATTTTCAGATTGTAAAATGTTTCCGTGATGAAGATCTTCGTGCAGATCGCCAGCCAGAGTTTACTCAAATTGACTGTGAAATGACTTTCGTGGACCAACAGGATATTATCGCTATTTTTGAAGACATGACCAAACATTTATTCCGCACTATCCGCGGCATAGAGATTGACAATGACTTTCCACAAATGTCTTGGCATGATGCCATGAAGTATTATGGTAGTGATAAGCCAGACACACGATTCGACATGAAATTTGTAGAATTAATGCATGTACTTAAAGGCCATGGATTTAGTGTTTTTGATGATGCTGAATACGTCGGTGCTATTTGTGCCAAAGGGGCAGCTTCATATACACGTAAGCAACTAGATAAATTGACAGATTTCGTAAAAAGTCAACAAATAGGAGCAAAAGGCCTAGTATATGCTCGCATTCAAGAAGATGGTACTGTAAAATCTAGTGTAGATAAGTTCTATACACAAGAAGTGCTCCAAGAAATGAAGACAGTTATGCAAGCTGAAGCAGGTGATTTGATCCTCATTATGAGTGGTGAAAATGCCATGAAAAGTAGAAAACAATTGTGTGAGTTACGTCTTGAGATGGGTAATCAGTTAGGCCTTAGAGATAAAAATAAATTCTCTTGCTTATGGGTCGTAGATTTCCCACTATTTGAATGGGACGAAGAACAAGGACGTTTTATGGCTATGCACCATCCGTTTACATCTCCAAAACAAGAAGATATTCATTTATTAGACACTGACCCAGGAGCCGTACGCGCCAACGCCTATGATATGGTTGTAAATGGTGTTGAAGTAGGTGGTGGTTCTATACGTATATTTGATGCAACGCTTCAAAACAAAATGTTTGAATTGCTTGGATTTACACCAGAAAGAGCAAAAGAACAATTTGGTTTCTTAATGAATGCGTTCAAATATGGTGCACCACCTCATGGTGGTCTAGCATATGGATTGGATCGTTTTGTCAGCCTATTCGCAGGCCTTGACTCAATCCGTGATTGCATCGCTTTCCCTAAAAACAATTCAGGACGAGATGTCATGATTGATGCCCCTGCTGCACTAGATCCAGCCCAACTTGACGAGTTGCACCTAACTTTAACGGACATCAAGAACTAATATCTTGTATCTATCAATGAGCACAATTGTGTTTATTGCAAGCATAATTTCAATGCCCGCTCTATACCTAGTTACAGAGTGGGCATTTATATAAAACCAGACAAAAATGAAAAAATTAATTGTTGCATGTTTTGCCATAGCATCTGCTACAGGACTTATGGCACAAGAAGGCGGTATATCTCCTAAGATGTATCAAGAGATACAACAAGCTTATAAAGGCACAGCAGCCGATAAAGCTATTGGAAATGCCATTCGTAATGAAAGTATAAAGAAACTGGCAGTAAATCGTGAAGTGCGTCCACTACTAAATGATCATTTTACAAATAAAGTACTTACACAAGGAATCACTGATCAACAATCTAGTGGCCGTTGCTGGTTATTCACTGGTCTTAATGTGTTCCGTGCTCAAATGATTGCAGAACATAATATGGGAAGTTTCCATTTTTCACAAGCTTATTGTTTCTTTTTTGATCAATTAGAAAAAGCTAATTTATTCCTTCAAGGCATCATTGACACAAGCAATAAACCAATGGATGACAAAATGGTTGAATGGTTATTTAAGCATCCATTAAGTGATGGTGGACAATTTACTGGTATAATTGATATTGTTTCTAAATATGGATTAGTACCATCAGAAGTTATGCCTGAAACATTCAGTACAAACAACACATCTATGATGGCTCATCTTATAGAGCTACGTCTTAAAGAAGATGCCCTAACCCTTCGTAAGATGGCAAAAGATGGCAAGAAAGCACAAGACTTACTTGATCGCAAGACTAGCATGCTTGGAACTATTTATAGAATGCTTGTCTTAAATATGGGAGAGCCTCCAGCTACATTCAAATGGACATTACGTGATAAATCTGGCAAAACAATCAGCACAAAAGAATATACACCAAAATCATTCTACGCTGAATACATAGGTATTGATTTAAAGAACACCTATGTCATGTTGATGAATGACCCTACTCGCCCTTATAATAAATTATACGAGATAGACTATGATCGTCACGCGTATGATGGAAAGAACTGGACATACGTCAATCTCCCTATTGAAGAGATCAAAGACATGGCTATTAAATCAATTAAAGATAGCACCATGATGTACTTTAGTTGCGACGTAGGTAAATGTTTTTTACGAGAGAATGGTACTCTTGATACAAAAAATTTCGACTATGACGATTTAATGGGTACTACATTTGGAATGGACAAAAAGGCTCGAATAGCAACATTCGCAAGTGGTAGTTCACACGCCATGACACTTATGGCTGTCAACCTAGATAAAGATGGACAACCTAATAAATGGATGGTTGAAAATAGCTGGGGAGAGGGACCTAATCATGGGCATTTAGTCATGACTGATCGCTGGTTTGATGAATATATGTTCCGTCTTGTAGTAGATAAAAAATATATTACTAAAAAGATTGAGAGTATTCTGAAACAAAAGCCAACACGTCTTCCAGCTTGGGACCCTATGTTTGCTGATGAGCAATAGAACTATAATCTAATTAATAAAAAATAAAATGAGAGAATATCTATGTAGATACTCTCTCATTTTTTATCTTTGTCCACAAATAAATATTGCAAAACGCTATAAATGTATATATTTGTGCTAGAAATGAACACGTTTACTATATGAAACACATCAATAGATTTATCTTTAGCTGTATTCTAATTGCCCATGCAATAATTGTGCACAGTTCACAATTTGAGTCTTTCTACTGGGGCTATGGGGCTAATAGATATGCATCCATTACGCAAGATACATCTGGATTGATTTGGCTAGGAACTAACAGCGGCCTTTTTTGTTACAATGGATATCAATTTTATCCTGCTGTTAGTGGTAGTCAAGTGCACTCTATCCTAGTTATTGACAAAGATAACCTTTGTTTTACTAATGAAACAGGAATAGTTTTTTATCAGATTTCATCAGGGCACATTGTGCACACCCCATTAGAAAACTTAGTTCTAGGTAGAGTACGTGTTGCATGTCGCATCGGAAATGACATATGGTTTGGAACCGAAAAGGAAGGGTTAATCACCTATAATCTTACAACCAATACATGGACTATCAAAGACAAAAATATTGGTGAATGCTATGCTTTGGCTTATGACGGACATAACCGTCTGTATGTTGGTGGTATAGGCGGTTTAGGATATTATACAATCAATACAAACAAATACACGTCAATTGGTACATTATCTTTTGTCAATTCATGTTTATGGGACACACATAAAAACTGTTTATGGATAGGTACGGACGGGGCATTAATTCAATATACCCCACAAACTCTTACTCTAAAATCCATTTTCACCTACGATACGAATTTTAAATGCATGATTCGTAAAGATAATGATATACTACTAGGGACAGACAATGGATTGATTCAATACGATGTTGAAACAAATAAAATAAATATATACAGTCATGATCTGAGAGACTCAAAAAGCATATGCAATAATGCTATTTGGAATCTTTTTAAAGATAAGGACAATAACATTTGGATTGGAACAGGGCATGGAGTCAGTTTGATGCACTATTCTCCATTTTATACTTATATCTCACTTTCTTCAATCATCAAAGATTTATCTACGACTAATAACCAAGGGAACCATTTTAGTAATATTTTAAGGGATTCAAAAGGACGTTACTGGTATGCAGGTGATAATGGGATCATCCTTCAAGAGCAAAATAAAACGACTTGGTTCCAAAAAGAATCTTCACGTTACCATATTCCTCATAATATTATTAGACGAATATACGAAGATAGGAATAAAAACATTTGGGTAGCTACAGATAACGGTGTACTTAGTTATGACTCTACAAAAAAACAATTTATCACTTATAATATCACAAATAAAAATGGGACCCAAAAGGCAGAATGGGTGTATGATGTTTATGAAGACAGAAAAGGAAGACTTTGGGTAGCCACCTACGGAGGAGGACTTTTTTATGCAGATAAAAAACGACTAATGAGTCATGCCTATCAGACTTATAAATGCAACCAGATAGAGGAGGTCGGTAAAGGAGATGCAAAAAAAATCCCCAACCATGTTTATGATATTAAAGAGGATTCTAATGGCAATCTATGGCTAGGACATCGAGGTGGGCTCTCTCTACTATACACAGAAACAATGTATGTTCAAGAGATTCCGATTTTAAATGAAACAGGTACACTGTCTCATTTCGATATACAAAATCTCACTTTTGATAATAATGGACACCTATGGTACACTGTAAAAAATGCTTTAGGGCAAATAAATGTTGCCAACCATAAAGTAGTCATTTTCCCCCAGAAATCACTCATTAACAACACCGTTAGTTCAATGAGCTACAAAAACGGTTGCCTATGGATGACTACTACTAATGGAATTAAAGTATATAACACAACTACTAGTGTTTTCAAAGACTTGAATATACCTGATTATGAATACCGTACCATTTATTATGACTCTCAAAAGGACGATTTTATATTAGGAGGATACGATGCACTTCTTAATTTAAATCCATCTATTTACACCCATACAGAAAAAGCACATCCCATTCACATTGTATCTATTGTGAATGACAACAAACGTTTAAAAACGAATATAGATTATCAATTAAAAGATGCAGGCAAACTGTCAAGTTTCCCTGCATCCATCAAGCAATTAACATTCGAAATTTCAGACTTCTGCTATTTCAAGAAGAAACCATACATCTATGAATACCAACTTTGCCGTGATGGGAAAGATGCTGAATGGAACAAATTATCTTCAGAAGACAATCACATCATATTTCATGAACTGTCTCCAGACAAGTATATTCTCAATCTTCGCACTAGTCTACAAAAAAGCAGTGTATCCTCATTTACATTTGAAATAAGACCTCCATGGTATCTATCTATTTGGGCCAAGATAATCTATTTTATAGCATCATGTATCATGCTGATTCTATTTATCATGTACCTTTTTGATAGAAACAAGAGAAAATATGAACGCATGGAGAAAGAAAAATCATTGGAGCTATCTAGAATGAAGATTGATTTTTTCACAAATATCTCTCATGATTTAAATACTCCATTGAGCTTAATCATTGCTCCATTGGATAAAATGCTCACAGAAGTTGATGACGTAACTCTTCAGGCCCAACTTGAAGGCGTTCACAGAAATGCACTGCGTTTGAACACCCTTATCCAACGTATACTAGATTTCAAACGTAGTTCTTATAAGGAAGAAGAAATACTAATGCGTTCGCGAATAGAAGTAAATCGCCTCCTCAGTACGGTACTCGCTTCATTTAACCAAGTAGCTGAAACTAGAGGGATTACTCTTGATATTGACACGTTCCATGAAGAAATTTGGCTTAACTTAGACTTATTCAAAATGGAATCAATATTTTATAACTTACTATCCAATGCTATCAAGTTTGTCCCCAATGATACAGGTTGTATACATATCAAGATAAACAAAGACGAAGACAAACATACCTTATTAGTATCCGTAAAAGACAATGGACCTGGTATACCAAAAGAAGAACATAATATGGTATGGCTAAGACTATATCAAGGTAAATCTAAAGTCAAGAAAAATCAAGGTACTGGCATAGGACTTTATCTTGTGAAGAAATTTGTCAATATGCATGGCGGAACAGTTAGCCTAGATAGTACTCCACCAAATGGCACCACTTTCTTAATAGAGATTCCATTATTAGGGGATAACCTTTTAGCTCAAAAGACAAAAGAATCAACTACCCAAGATAACAAAGTAGAAGTTGTTGAGAATAAGCCTAAACTATTGATTGTTGATGACAACGAAGAGCTTCTTGAATTCATGCAATCTGTATTTTCCGACTCATATCAATGTTTTCTTGCCCATGATGGACAAGAAGGCTTGAAAACCGCTCAAATGATTCGTCCAGATTTGATGATAGTTGACGAGATGATGCCTATTATGTCAGGACTAAAACTGTGTGCACAGATAAGAAAGACATCTTACTTAGCTTCGACACCTATCATCATGCTTACAGCAAAACATGATCATGAAACTGAACTCAAGAGCATGAAAGCAGGAGTAGATGTCTTTATGCACAAATCGTTCGAATTGTCACGATTAAAACTACGTGTAGAACAACTTATAGAATCACGTAAATTAGTCGCTGATAAAATGCAACAAGAAAAGATGGTCGAATCGACCATAGAAGTTAAGGAAGACATTTTAAATAGCGATGAGAAAATCATGAAACTTGTGCTACAAGTCATTGAAGAACACATGAGTGATCCAGACTTCAATGTTGGACAACTATGTGATGATACAGGAATCGGTTCGAAAAAGATGCTTCGTCTTATAAAACAACAAACTGGTATGACTCCAGTAAACTTCATTCGTCAACTTAGACTGAAGAAAACGGCCATTTTATTAAGACAAAATCGTTTCACAATTTCTGAAGTTATGCATATGGTTGGTTTTTCACACCCTTCATATTTTGCCAAAAGCTTTACGCAAGAATTCGGAATATCTCCCAAAGAATACATGGGGAAACATAACAAGAATCTGGATCAATAACATTCTGCGTATCTCCCCTTTTTAATTATAGTAGAGATAGAATTTTAAGAGCAACACACCTTGTTGTTACCTTGAAATTCTATCTCATTTCTTTTCATACATCCAAGTAAATGAACAAAGTCATGTGATAAATGGAAAGAATATATTGAATAGAGACGTGCACTACTCAGACGTAAAAAACAACAAAAAAAGTCTCAAAAACTCGCTGATAATCAGCATTTGTCCTTTTTGTGCTATCATCTGTCTTTTTTCTTCATAAGAATATAAGTGTTCTAATTATCTTTGCATCTACAAGTAAAAACACGACAAAGAAGTAAAATAATTAATAGAAAAGACAGGTAGCAGTTTTTAAGGGTGGAAAGATGTTTTAGGATACACATTTACTTTAACCATCTAAAAGTATGAAACATTTATTATCTAGATCACTTCTGAGGTATTATATCATTGGAAGTGCTTTATTACTTAACAGTGTGTGCATGTGGGGGCAAGAGTTCTGGCTCGGCGCTGACATTAGTGCTACCACAGAATTAGAACATCAAGGAATATTCTCTTACAACAGAGAAGGAGTACAAACGGAAAACACCGTTTTAATGAAACAGTTAGGACTTAATGCAGTCCGACTTCGAGTTTGGGTCAATCCCAAAGGAGGCTGGAGTAGTAAAGAAGATGTACTCACCATGGCTCTACGTGCCAAAGCACAAAATATGGCTATTATGATAGATTTTCACTATAGTGACTGGTGGGCCGATCCTGGCAAACAAAACATACCAGCAGCATGGAAAGGTCTTGACTATGATGGCATGAAAAAAGCCTTGGTCAATCATACCGAAGAAACTTTATCCCTACTTAAGAAACACGACATAGACGTCAAGTGGGTACAAGTGGGTAACGAAACAACAAATGGTTTTCTATGGGACATGGGGAGAGCTCCAGACAACATGAAACAATATGCTGGACTCACTCAAGTAGGTTGTGAAGCCGTTAAACGTATATATCCAGATGCGAAAGTCATCATTCATCTTGACAGAGGATATAATTTAGACCTGTATACTTTCATGTTTGATTCCCTAAAACGCCTAGGTGTAAAATGGGATATTATCGGCATGAGTATTTATCCATTTTGGTATAATCGTGATCCATTAGCTCAATCGGCAGTTGATGACTGTATAGCTAATATCAACACCCTTAGCAAGCGCTATGACTGTGACCTTATGGTAGTAGAAACAGGTGTCAAAGCAGATGCTCCTCATAGAGGTTATATCTTTATGAGTCGACTAATCCGTGCATGCATGGAAAAAACAAACAATCGATGCAAAGGTGTCTTTTATTGGGCTCCAGAATGCTGTCATGGAGGATACTCTCTAGGTGCTTTTCAGAATGATCGCCCTACAGCTATTATGGATGCCTTTACTGAAGCCTCCAAAGCAATTAAATAATCATTTATCATAAACTAAAAAAAACTAATACAATGAGAGAGCAAACAGCACTTTTCGGCTGTAGGTTCAGAATGTTCATGTTAGCATTCATTGCAATGACCCTACCTCTTGTAGCAGCCGCTCAAACAACAACCCGCATAGTTACGGGTCTCGTTATTGACGAAAACAAAGAACCACTTATTGGTGCAAGTGTAGTCGTTCCAGGTACCTCAATGGGAACAATTACAGACTTTGATGGTAATTTCACATTACAACTTCCCGTTGAAACTAAAACAATCGAAGTTTCTTATATCGGATGCGTCAAACAAGTGATTACACTTACAAAAGACAATGCTCCTATTAAAGTTGTACTTAAGACTGATGCACAATTGATTGACGAAGTAGTCGTTATCGGTTATGGTACACAAAAGAAAGAAGACCTTACAGGTTCAGTTTCTACAGTTGGAGAAAAAGATTTCAACAGTGGTGTTGTATCTTCTCCAGAAGAACTGATCAATGGTAAGATTGCCGGTGTACAAATCATCAACTCTGGTGGTTCACCTAATGCTTCTGCAACAATTCGTGTACGTGGAGGGGCTTCACTGAACGCTTCTAACGACCCACTGATTGTACTTGATGGAGTACCTATGGAAGTAGGTGGTGGTGTTACTGGATCTGGTAACTTTTTAAGTTTGATCAACCCTAATGACATTGAAAGCATGACTATCCTTAAAGATGCGTCATCGACAGCCATCTATGGTTCTCGTGCATCTAATGGTGTCATCATCATCAATACGAAAAAGGGTGGAGGTGATAAAATAAAGATCAGCCTTCAATCAACTAATTCTGTTGCCAATCGTACCAAGACAGCTGATATGCTTAGTCTAAACCAATTCAAAAACGCATATCAAACACAAGGAACTGCAGATCAAATCGCCTTAATTGGTAATGAACATACCAATTGGAATGATGCTATATATCAAACAGCCCTTGGTACAGATAATAGTCTTAGTATAGCAGGACGCGCTACCTCTTGGCTACCTTTCCGTGTAGCTTTGGGTTATATGAATCAAGATGGTATTTTACGTACAGATAACTCAACACGTTATACTGGTAACATCAACTTAACTCCATCGTTCTTTGATGACCATCTTCATATTCGCATCAGCGGTAAAGGAACATACAGCAAAAACCGTTTTGCAGAAACAGGAGCTATTTGGAATGCTCTAGTGTATAATCCTACCCTACCTGTAAGAGATGCAAATAGCATTTTTGGAGGATATACAAACGTTGTTGATAATGTGGGCAAGCCTGCTCAAGGTGCTCAAGCCAATCCAGTTGGCCAATTAAACCTATACAACTCAACTTCAAAAGTATACCGTTTTGTAGGAAATGTCGACATGGACTATCGTTTCCCTTTCGCAGAAGGCCTACGTCTTCATACTACAGCAGGATATGACTACTCTAAAGGTACTGGAGAAGTGTACGTTCCTGAAAGCAATTATTCTTATTATAGCACTGGTGGACGTGATTATAGTTATGGTCCTCAAAAGAACTTTAACAAATTGCTTACCGTCTATGCCAACTATAAGAAAGACATTGATGCTCTAAATAGTAATGTAGACCTTACTTTAGGATACGATTATCAATATTGGAAAAGCTACAATTCAGCGTACGATGAATACAATGTAGCTGGCGATGTACAAGCTTCATCAGCCGCAAGTGATCAACGTCACACATTATTATCATACTATGGTCGTTTAAATTACACCCTTGCTGATAAGTACATGTTGACAGGTACATTCCGTCGTGACGGTTCTTCTCGTTTCTCTAAAGACAACCGTTGGGGTACATTCCCATCAGTCGCTTTAGCATGGCGTGTATCTAAAGAAAGCTTCTATGAGCCAATTAGCTCTGTAATGAATGACTTTAAGCTACGTGTAAGTTACGGTATTACAGGTCAACAAGATGGTATTTCTAACTATGGTTACTTACCAATCTATACCATCAGCCAACAAGGAGCACAATATCAACTAAATGGTACTCCTATCCATACTTATCGTCCAGAAGCATACAATCCTGATCTAACTTGGGAAACAACTAAGTCATGGAATGCTGGATTTGATTTTGGATTCCTTGACAACCGAATCACTGGATCTGTGGATTACTACAATCGTAAGACAGAAGATCTTCTTGCTTCTGTACCAACTCCAGCAGGGGTCAACTTTGACAAGATGCTCTTGACTAACGTTGGTAACGTAGATAGCCAAGGTATCGAAATGAGCTTGAATGCCCATGTTATAAATACTGATGATTGGTCTTGGTCTGTAACAGCCAATGCAACATGGCAACGTAGTCGTATTACTAATATGACTTTAATTCCTGGAGCAGATAGCCCTGACACTGAAGTGGGTCCATATATTGATTCATACCAAATGCAAGTATTCTCAACAGGACATGCACCTTACTCATACTATTTGTACAAACAAATTTATGACAAAGAAACAGGTCGTCCTATTGAAGGACTATATGCCGATCTTAATGGCGATGGTGAAATCACAGCAGATGACCGCTATCACACACATTCTCCTTCTCCAGATTGGATTTTTGGATTAAGTACTAGTCTACAATACAAGAAATGGACTCTAAGTACATCATTAAGAGCACAAGTTGGTAACTACGTGTACAACGGTATGGAAGCCAATATGGGTGCTTGGGAATGTACAACTTGGTGTTCAGGTCAATTGAATAACCTTTCTTCAAGTTATTTGAAAACTGGCTTTCAAAAACGTCAATACTTAAGTGACTATTATTTAGAAAATGCAGCCTTTTTGAAAATGGATAACCTCCAACTTTCATACGACTTCGGACGCATAGCCAACAGTTTTGACTTACACGTCTCAACAATGGTACAAAACGTATTTACAATTACCAAATACGGTGGAATTGATCCTGAAAGCCAAACTGGTGTTGATACTTCTGTTTATCCACGCCCTCGTACCTATTCACTTACTGTAGGACTTAACTTCTAATAATTCAACGTTACATGAAAAAAATATATTCATTCCTAATACTAGCTATTGTGTTGATGTGCACCGCATGTACGGATGATCTCAACCAATATCCCGTTATCGAACAGAACTCATCTTCTGTCTATACAAGTGCTGAAGGATATAAAATGGTGCTTGCCAAAATTTATGGTTCATACACCCTTGCAGGCCAAGAAAAAGGTGGTGGCAATTCCGATATTTCCTCTTTCAATGGTCAAGATTTGCTTCGTAGCTATTTTAACCTTCAAGAAGCTCCAACCGATGAAACTGCAATGCGTTGGTTGAGTGGTGATAAACTGACAAACCTATCTTATATGACTTGGGATGCCAGCGATTCATGGGTATCAGATACATATTATCGTCTATACTATTCTATTGCTCTTTGCAATGAATTTTTACGCTACTGCGGTGATGATAAAATAGCACAATTCAGTGAAAGCGAACAAGCAGATATTCGCAATTATCGTCTTGAGGCTCGTTTTATGCGTGCACTTGATTACTACTTCGTACTAGATCTATACCGTCAAGGTCCTTTCGTTGATGAAAATAGTCCTGCATCTGCTTACATACCAGAAGCATACACTAGTACACAACTGTTTGATTATATCGAAACAGAAATTAAGGCGATAGAAAACGATTTGCCAGATACAAACGAATACGGACGTGCTTCAAAAGCTGCTGTATGGGCTTTAGCGGCAAAATTATATCTTAATGCTGTTGTTTATACAGGTACTGAACACTACACCGACTGTATCACATATTGCAAGAAAATCATTGATACAAAACGCTATAGCCTAGAATCAGATTACGCTAAATTGTTTAATGCTGATAACAACAAGCGTACTAATGAAATTCTTTTCTCCTTTGTTACTGATTCTAAAACAACCATGACATGGGGAGCTACAACTTATTTAGTATGTGGTTCTTGCGGTAGTGATAGCTCACAAGATCCATCCAAATATGGTATTTCTAGTGGTTGGGGAAGCTGGCGAGTACGTGGAGAATTCTCTGCCCTATTTGATGATGTAGCTGCATCAACAGATAGTCGTTGTATGCTATGGACAGATGGTCAAACCCAATATCTAGACAAATCACTAGACGAAGGTGCTCAAGGTTATTACAGCGAAAAATGGACCAACCTAACAGATGATGGTGCCGCTTCTTCAGATTCAGCATCAGATGGAGTAGATACTGACTTCCCAGTTTTCCGTCTTGCTGACGTCTATTTGATGGCAGCTGAAGCAGTGCTTCGTGGGGGTACAGGTATGACTCGTTCAGAAGCCCTTACTTTGGTCAATTTGGTACGCTATAGAGCCTATGGTAATGACTCAGGGAATATATCGGATGCACAATTCAATCTTAACTTCATCATTAATGAACGTGGACGCGAGCTATATCAAGAAGCTTGTCGCCGTACCGATTTAGTCCGCTTCGGTTTATTTACAACAAATAAATACCTATGGCAATGGAAAGGTGGCGTAGTTGATGGTCGAGCTGTTGATGATAAGTACAATGTGTACCCTATTCCAGCGGCAGAACTTACAGCCAATCCTAAGCTATCAAATCCTAATTATTAAAACATCAAGAATATATAGATATGAAAATAACACATCATATATCCCTTTTTGCTATGGCCATCATGAGTGTATTCATGATGTCCTGTAGCAACGATGGTGACACCATCTATACTACTGGGGGTGATGACTTGACACTAAACGGTACAAGTCAAGATATAGTACTAGACTACAATCAACTCGACGCACTAGCATTGAGCTTATATTGGAATGACAATAGTCTTATATCGACAAGTGACCCACGCGTTGCTGCTCCAAAGCATGCTGTCATCAATACAATACAATTTTCTGCGGATGAATCTTTTACTAATACAGTTAATTTCATCATGGAAAATGGAGTCTATCAAAAACAATTTACAGTTGAAGAGCTAAACAATACGGTAGGCCGTGTAGGCATTGAAGGAGGCAAGGCATCTCCTGTGTATATCCGTATAGCCGGCCAACTTGCAAACAATATGACTCCTCAATACAGTAACACGCTTACTGTTCAGGTTACTCCATACGTTATTGATATGACACTCGGACATTACCTCACATCTTCAAAAGAAGATACAGGCAAGAACCTATATTCTGCAGATAGCGATGGTATTTACAAAGGATTTATCGGTGCAGGTGCATGGGAAAATTGGTACCTACAAGAAGGTAATGGAGTAATCTGGGGTAACGATGGTAATACAGGAACTTCATTTATGATGACTTCATCAGAAAGTGGAATTGATATGTGGAACTATTGGTATCCAGGAGGTACAGGTTGTTACTATACTATCGTAGATACTCCAGCTAATGAGTGGAGCGCATTGTTTATTCCAGCACTTACTGTATCTGGCGACATCCAAGGTGAAATGGTTTACGATCGTAAGACAAATACTTGGACTTTAAACTTCACTGCAACTGAAGCAAAAACAGCCGAAATTACCATTAGTGGTACAGGTAAACAATACAATGTATCCACTGGAACTGATGACAGTGCTGCTGTAGACTCTCCTGTTGGATTTGGTGGTACAAGCGATCATCTTGATTTTGGTACATCCACTACAACTATTTCAGTTTCTATACCTGAAGCAGGAGAAAAAGCTCTAGAATTGAATCTAAGTGATCCAACTCAATGGACTGTACAAGTAGTCAATGCATCAAACACACCAGAAGAAACTGTCAGTCAACATCTTTTCCTATCAGGTATTGATGATGGTATCAACGGTGGAAATTGGACCTTCGATAATTACTTAGTAGTGTACAACGAAGATAATCTTAACTATGGTGGTGTTTGTAATGTAAACTCTACAGAAGGTTATCGACTATATAAAGAAGTCAATCTTTGGGACGATTACTATGGTATGGTAGACGGTGGAACTGGACTTGAAGGTTCCCTATCAGAGGGCGGATCTACTATTACAGCACCAGAAGCTGGTCTATACGTATTTGACGTATCATTATCAGGCAAAACATACCATTTATATCCTGTGACTTCTGTTTCATATACTGGTCTTAACGACAATTGGGATGTAACAGCTATGCAAGCAACTGCCGAAGCAGGTGTATATACAGCTCAAGTCACTAAAAGTGCCAACACTCCATATGGTGTGAAAGTATTAATCAACGGTAGTTGGGATCTAGCCTTTGGTGGTGGTAGCGGTGTGTTACGCCTATACCAAGATGGTTTCGATGGTGATAACGATCTTGCCAATGGTACATATACCCTTACAGTAGACCTTTGTAAAGGCACTTATTCTTATACAGCAAACAATCAATAAATCAGTTTTAACAATGAAAACAATGTATAAAATAGTCGCTTCTGTCGCATTCATGGCTGCACTAGGATTCACATCCTGTACAGAAGACAGTCCAGTGACAAACCCACCTGTCGATAATACACCTGTAGTTGTAGATCACACAGGATTTGCCAAAGGAGCTGATGTTAGTTGGCTTACTCAACTAGAAGCAGAAGGCAATCTTTTCTACACGACAGATAGAAAACAAATGGAATGTATGCAGCTCTTACGCGATGAATGTGGTGTCAACGCCATCCGTCTACGTGTTTGGGTCAATCCAGCTGAAGGCTGGAGTAATGTTGACGACGTGCTTATTAAAGCACGTCGAGCTAACAGCCTCGGTCTACGTCTTATGATTGACTTCCATTTTAGTGATACTTGGGCCGATCCAGCAAATCAGGACATTCCTGCTGCATGGGCTAATCTTGACCTAGCTGGTGCAGAAGATGCTATGACTGCACATATCAATGATATGCTTGGCAAATTAAAGGCATACAACATCGAACCAGAATGGGTGCAAATCGGTAACGAAACTCGTGGCGGTATGATGTGGCCTCTTGGTTCTATTGACAATGGTTCGAACTTCGCTACACTAGTTAGCACTGGTTATGATGCCGTCAAAGCGATCTTCCCAGATGCCAAAGTGGTGGTTCACTGCGACCAAGGTCAGACATTGTGGTTGTACACTCGCCTATTTGGCAACCTACAAACCAATAATGCCAAATATGACATGATAGGAATGTCGCTATATCCAGACCCATCCAATTGGGAAACTACTGTAAATGCCTGTATTGCAAATATCAATACTGTATCAGAAACTTACGGTAAACCAGTCGTGATTTGTGAAGTCGGTATGGCTTACGACGAGGTCGATGCAAGTGAAAAGATGATGCAAAAACTGATGGATGACTGCCAAACTACTGGACACGTAGATGGTATCTTCTATTGGGAACCAGAAGCACCAGGTGGATATAACGGTGGTTACAATAAGGGATGCTTTATTGATGGGGCACCTACAGCAGCTTTGAATTGCTTTAAAAATTAAAACCAGACGACCCACTTATGCATAATAAAATTAGAATAGGGTTGATAGCTGCCATTTTGGCAGCTATCCCCTTTATTTCACACGCGGAACGCCAAGAAATCTATCTTAAAAAAGGATGGACTTTCACCAAAGGCACCGTCACAGCTAGCTCAAAATGGGAATCGGTTACGATCCCCCATGATTGGGCTATATCTGGTCCATTTGATATGCACAACGACCTACAAGTTGTTGCAGTAGAACAAAATGGAGAAAAAGAAAAAACACTCAAAACAGGGCGAACAGGTGGCCTACCATTTATAGGTAAGGGGACTTATCGTACAAGCTTCACCCTACCCGACACATTAGGAAAAAGTACAACGCTCATCTTTGATGGAGCCATGAGTCATGCTCGTGTGTTGGTCAACGGTCAAGAAGTAAAGAATTGGCCTTATGGCTATAACTCTTTTTATGTGACCTTAGACAAGGTGGCTCACACTGGTAAAAACACCTTAGAAGTACAACTAGAAAACTTCAACAAACAATCGCGCTGGTACGCCGGTGCTGGTTTATATCGCAATGTACACTTGGTCATTACTGATAAAGTACACATTCCTACTTGGGGTACATACATCACGACTCCGCACATTTCCAAAGCATACGCCTCTGTTCATCTAAATGTACAAATAGATGGGGCTACAAAAGGCCAAGTCATCGTGGTTAAAACAGCGATTCTAGATGCGCAAGGAAAAATAGTGGCTACACAAAGTACTCCTCACAGCTATCACGGACAAGTAGCCAAACAAAATATTCTAATCGATCACCCACAATTATGGTCACCTGATAGTCCATACTTGTACACTGCGCAAACGCGACTATATGTCGATAATCAAGAAGTTGATAAGTACACCACTCGTTTTGGTGTGCGTAAGCTAGAATTTGTACCTGAAAAAGGATTTTTCTTAAATGGTAACCTCACTAAATTTAAGGGAGTTTGTAATCACCACGACTTAGGTCCACTAGGTGCTGCTATCAATAAGTCAGCCTTGAGATATCGACTACAACTACTTAAGGATATGGGAGCTAATGCCATTCGTACAGCTCACAACATGCCTTCTCCTGAGTTGGTTTCCCTTTGCGATGAAATGGGAATCATGCTTATGGTTGAATCTTTTGATGATTGGTCTTTCCGTCCTAAATCAGCCAATGGCTATGGTGCCCTATTCAAAGATTGGGCTCAAAAGGACGTTACCAATATGGTAGAACATTACCGCAACAATCCTTCCGTGGTGATGTGGTCTATAGGTAATGAAGTACCTTCTCAATGGGGACCTGATGGTGTAGCCGAATTGAACATGCTTCAAGACCTAGTACATCGCATTGATCCTACTCGTCCTGTAACATGTGGTATGGATCAAATTGGCGCTGTACTTGACAATGGTTTTGCCGCAGCTTTAGATATTCCAGGGTTTAATTATAAACCTCAATATTACGAGAAAGCTTATAACATATTACCTCAAAAATTGATTCTTGGATCTGAAACTGCATCCACTGTTTCTTCTCGAGGTATTTACCACTTCCCTGTTTTATTTAGAGGACAAAAGGCGGTTCTACATGACGACAACCAATGTTCTAGTTATGATAACGAAAGCTGTTACTGGTCTAATATTCCAGATCTTGATTTTGCAGCAGACGAAGACAAAGCCTATGTCATTGGACAGTTTGTGTGGACAGGATTTGATTATCTAGGTGAACCTACTCCATACGACACCAACGCTTGGCCTAGTCATAGCTCTACATTTGGTATCATTGACTTAGCTTCTATTCCTAAAGACAGATACTACTTGTACCGTTCAGTATGGAATCAAAAGTCTCCTACTCTACATATCCTTCCTCATTGGAACTGGAAAGGAAGAGAAGGTAAAGTGACTCCAATATTTGTGTACACTAGTTACCCTAAAGCTGAATTGTTTATCAATGGCAAAAGTCAAGGGATACAAGAAAAGAATGATAGTACAGCAACCAATCGTTTCCGTCTTATGTGGAATCATACGGTCTATGAACCAGGCGAAGTACGAGTTGTAGCCTACGATAAAGATGGCAAGCAAGCAGCCGAAGAAACTATTCATACTGCAGGCAAGCCACATCATCTCGTCATCACAACCAACCGTAAGCAACTACAAGCTAATGGTGAAGACTTAGCCTATTGCACAGTTCAAGTAGCTGATAAGCATGGTAATATCGTCCCAACCGATACTCGTGTTGTGAAATTTAAGGTTGAAGGTGCTGGTTCATTCTGTGCAACAGCCAATGGAGATCCAACTAGTTTACGTTCATTCCAAAAACCAGTTATGGATTTGTTTAGCGGCGCAGCAACTGCAATTGTTCGTTCAAGCGATCATTCTGGAAAACTCCGTTTTACGGTATCCGCTCACGGAGTCAAATCAGCAAGTGTTATTATTGATGTGCAATAATACTTTCTGAGATATATTAATGCTGTCACGGCATTCACAAACACACATATTGAAGCCCTACTTGATTGTTTATTATCAAGTAGGGCTTTGTTTTATCTTTTCCTGAGTGTTTTTGGCATTGTCAAGACGTTCATTTAAATAATGTGGCGACATCAAATGCTGAATATTTGTTCATGCACAGTAAAGACATCACTATAGATGGCTATACGCATCAAGGTAACTACTCGTTCCAATATTGCCAAAATCTGGAGATACGAAATGCAAAAATTGATACAAAAGATGCCTTTTGGAACACAGACAATGTAACTGTATATGATTCCGAAATCAACGGAAAGTATCTAGGATGGTATTCTAAAAACCTACGATTGGTTAACTATACACTATCTGGTACACAACCTTTGTGTTATGCGGAAAACTTAATTATGGAAAACTGTACGATGGCTCCTGATTGCGATTTAGCCTTTGAAAGAAGCAGCGTACACGCCACTATACAAGGCAATATTACCAGCGTAAAAAATCCAATCAGTGGTCAAATCACTGCCGATGGTTATGGAGAAATCATCCTAGATGAGGAATATAAAGACACATCTTGTATCATAGATATGTGGACAAAATAAGGTTATTAGGTAGAGTAAGAGAGAAGTGTAGTCCTGAGAGATCAATGCCACACTTTGCAGAAGGTAAAGAGGGGCAAAAGGAGTACCTCAAGGCTGTGGCTGAATGCCCAAGCACACCTAAGAAATGCTTACATGAGATGATTCCCGAAAAAACAGCTACTAAATAAGCCAGCATACATACACAATAAAACATAACGAGTACATCAAGTATATACTTTGATGTACTCGCTTTTTTATTCTTCCATAAAGGTAAGAATATATCCTACGGATTCAAGAATCTCGCACCGTACTTTGCCAGCCTCGATTCAATCGTTTGGTCCCATCGATTCAAACGTTTGAATCGATGGGACCAAACGATTGAATCGACACGCACAAAGGGAACAAACAAATGACTGAAGCTAATCCCCATGTCCTCTCACTATACAAGATATCACATCACAGTAAATATAAAGATGTTTGAAACGTATTTTTCTCTTATAAATTGGAATATCAAAACTAATTCGTATTTTTGCAAG
>ERZ795048.277-NODE-277-length-57708-cov-29.122387_pt1 | contig 57708 bp, 74 predicted proteins | sample MGYA00375132_ERZ795048 | MGnify/ENA primary metagenome ERZ795048 (study PRJEB30177, sample SAMN05720225) | activated sludge metagenome | isolation source: Anaerobic digester | place: Hong Kong | collected 2014-12-17 ...
CACTATCCACGGTGATTGGTCCAGCGCTCATAGCATTCTTACCGCTGGTGATGGTATAATCGGTTGTGACATTGGTGTCATTCTCATAGAACACCGAGTTAGCTCCACCGCCAGAAGCTCCACCGCCAATGTTTCCCCAATCAGAGCCGTTGTATCCTTCGAAGGAATTAAGGTCACTGTTGAAGCGCAGGTAGCCAGCAGTAGGCGAACCATCCCGCTGGGCCCCTGTCCCCGACGGCATCACAGCTGACCCGGTGTCGGCGGTCTTCGTTACCTTCTCGTTGTCGAGCTCCACCAACGCGGCCTGCACGTCGGTTGCCGAGAGCCCCCCTGTGGGGGCCACAGAGACAGCACTCGCGTCGTGGGCGTCTGTTGCATCAGCTAAATGGTTGGAAATAGCTGACGAGTTAGCGGAAATGAAGGTGTCCAGCTCAGCTATAGCCGCCTGCCCGTCCGTTGAGCTCACATTCCCGGTCGGAACTACGCTCACAGCACTCGCCTCATGGGCAGCGGTGGGGTCCGACAGGTGTGAGGCGATAGCAGAGGAGTTAGCGCTGATGTTTCCCGTATTAGTACTGATATTTCCCGTGTTAGTCCCAATAAGCCCCAGAGCCACCGTCAAATCACTGTCAAGCTCCGCCAGAGCGCCTGCAACAGTAGTGGCGGTGAGGCCCCCCACCGGGGTAAAGACGACTGTCCCAGTTAATCCCGCGGCATCGAACTGAGCAACCTGCGTACCCCCCGCGGAGATTCCCAATGCGTCGGTCCCAATTCGGTAAACCCCCGTGTCCGCGTCCAGGTCGAACCCCAGGGATGGTGTGGCTGCAGAGCCATCCGCTAGGGCGGTGGTGGCAGTAACGGTGGTGGTGACCGCCGCGGTAACATTGGTGCCGTCACAATAAACCGCGGTTTTTTGGTCGGCCGTTAGAACTACCGTTGTACCCCCGCCAGTAGTAAACGTGGCAGTAAACTCGCCAATTCCCGACTCAACATTCAGGAAGTAGATATTGTCAACCGTGGGAAGGGTGATCTCAACGTCCCCTGAGGCAGTCCCAGACAACCGAATCATCCGCCCCGCAACTTGATCGCTGGTGAGGACTTGATCCCCCGCGGCCATATCAACTACAAACTCCCCAAACGTAAACTCAACGTCTTTTCCATACCCAACAGTTAGCCAGTAGGTGCCATTGCAGATTACAATGCAGGATTCCCCTGGGAAGAGGGTCTTACTCAGGGACCCATCTACTGTTTCTGAGCCATGCCCACTTAGGGTGATAGACCCGGCAGCTGAGTTATGAAGAAACGCGTAGTAACCGTCCCCCGCTGAGCTAGCTTGAGGGAGGGTTACAACCCCTGACCCTGAGACCGCCTCAACTAGCTTTCCGCGATCATTTAGAGTTAATGAGGTAGTGCCGCTGACTGACCTGTAAGACGCATTGACCCGGATCTTTCCAGCGTTAGCCTGGAGCCCGTTTCCAGCCAGTAAGGAGGCGTCTGCCGCGGAGGTTCCAGTGCCGTACGTGAATAGGTTCCAGAGTCCCGCCGCCGTGGTATTGTCGGCCACGTAGACGTACCTCGACTCCCCGGGGTTGATTGTCGCGACTGCACCCCCGTCAAAGTCCACCACGTCAAAGGAGTTAGCCCCGGTATTTCTCACCAGCAGATCGTAGCCAGTGCTCATTTGATTGGCCGGCGGTAGCGTGACGGTCAGGTTGGGGTCGGTGACAAACTCCATAATGGAGGCGGCCATCAGTCCGGTCTCCCCATCATACTGGTTAGGCCAGTACAGCAAGGAGTCTTCAGTGATGGTGTGCTCAATGAACCTGGATTCCGACGGGGGAACGGTCACTCCGCCAAAGGGGTTAACAAAGTCTGTCATCAGCCTTCCCTCTTAATAAGTGAGGAGTCACCGTTGATTCGGCGCATTGCCTCAGTGGTAACATCGTTGACCGCCTCATCGTACAGACTCTTAAAAATCTGCAAGCGATCCTCCCGCTTAATCCAGGGTTGGGCCTCCAGGAGGGTAGCATACAAGATCAGTTGAGGAGCGTACCGGGTAGTCCAATTAGTCTGGTTCGTGGCATCCAGGGGGAGGGGACGCTCATAGTATGCCACTTCGGCTTCATAGGCGGTGTCCGGGGTTGCAGCGATGAGCCAGTGCTCATAGTCATAGTCCGAATAGTGATCCGGAACCCCCACTTGAGACTGGTCCGGCCAGAAGGTTCGGCAAAACTGATAGTTTCGCTGGGTAAGGAACTTGGTCTCCCCATTAACGATAATGGACATAGCCGCGGTCTCACGCCACCGGACGGGCTTTACTACCGTGGGTTCTGAGGTTGTGAGTTCAAACTGAGCATACTTAAGAAACCCCAGGCCTCTTACTCTGGCAGCAATCCGGTTTTCCGCCATCATGATTAGGCGCGGGATCTGGGCAACAAAGTCAGGATCGTTGCGATTGATGTAAGATTGAACGTCGTCCATCAGGAGATTATAGGTCATCAACTCGGCCATTTCTTACTCCGCATCGGGGTTGATGAGCTCCTCATCCGGTCTCGGATAGCGGAGCGTGAATTGGTCGTCTTTACGGGCGGGGAGCCGGTAGGGGTCATACAGGTCCTGACAGTCCCCACATACTCGGAGTTTGGTGTTGGGATCCTCCACCAGATCTTCATACTTAACCTTGAACTGGCACCGGGGACAGATCGCAATCGCGAGGTTAGACGATCCCTTGGTCTTGAGGTATTTAGCCATTGTAACCCCCCAGTGATGGGCTCACAAAAATTGGGGCGCTGTCAGTTTCGTCCGTCTCAACATTATGAAGAGCCTTCTGAGCCTGCTGCTGGATAATGCCGAGGCGGACATCAGAAACGTCTGGGAGCTCAAAGGCGGCAGTCTCAGCCGCAGTCCAAATGACGGTATTTAGCCACCGATCTGGGATCGCAAGAATCCCGGTCATCGATCCAACATCTTGGACTTGTCTATGAAGGTTCACCGAGAGATGGCACGTATCAACGCTTGGCACCCCCCACAGGGTTATTCTCGGGTCAATTAGTTTCTCAAAGAAGTAATTGGTTGGGGTACTAGACGGCTGATCCTTGTTGACTTGGTTTCGATAGTCATCCCGATTAAAGGGAGACAACGGAATATCCCGAACGCCGGTGCACAAGTAAAAGTCGCTAACCGTGATGGGGTCTCCGGTCGAAGTGAGTCGAAACCCGTCTGCGACAAGCGAGGGGTCAAGATCAACCCAGAACCACTTGGAAGTTTCCCAGTCGTCCCGTGAGATCGTTACCTCAGGACTCCAATTTAGGCCGCCGTCTTGGGTTGTTTCAAGCGTGAAGTTAGTTGACTGGGTAACCGAGTCGAACTTAACACCAAATCGGACTACCCTAGAAAAACCGTCCAGGATGGTAGTAAAACTTTGAGCCCCAGCCAGATTAGTGCCCTCAACTCTACTAGGAATGCTCAACGAGACCCCGAGAAGGTCTAGTGTTCCCGTCGGCAACTGATAGGTGGCTTGATTCTCTTTCAACCCCATAAGCTGGGTTTGGACAGCCCACAGGTTTAATCCCGTGCTTGCCAAGTCCATCAGCACCATGTAGAGGGTTTCTCGGACAGTGGTGAGAGATTCTTGGCTAATTAGCGCAGGATTTTGACCGCAGCGACGAACAATGTGGTCAATCAGGCGAGAGACGGTCAGCTGGGACTGCTTATAGGTGCCACTTGTGGCCATTTCATCCTTCCTCAAGCAGAAATGGGGAGGCTACCGCCCCTTGGCGCATAGTCCTCCCCATTTAATCCAATACAGGAACTGGGTGAGCCGTTGTGTTAGGGCCGGTCTCTCCCGACAGTCACGCATGAAACACCACCCTCAACAATCGCGTTTATTGTCCACCAGGTCTGGGGGGATGGACGGGGGAGTATCCAGACCTGGCGAGGGCTAGTGTGATGGTCACACCCCTTGGTTACCGTACAGGTTACGCCACTCAGTCCAGCCCGACGCCATCCGGAAGGTAGACTTGTACCGCATCGAGTCAGTTTCGAAGTCGCCTTCCATACCCTTCTCAATGCGGCGGCGCCACAGGACCTTCAGGCCATCTCGTGCGTTGGTTTGCACGAACCAGGCGTTGGCAGAGGTCAGGCGGGACATCACCACGGATTTGCTAATGGATGCCGTCGACTTCACAGGGTTCAAGTCGTTGTTAGTCGTACCAGCACGCAAAACCGACTTGAGAATCACTTCAGCCTGCAGCATGTTGGACGGATGAACCACCAGCTGCTGCGGCAGCACGCGGATACGCTTGCCACGTGCATCCTGGGCTTGCCGAATAGTGATGAGTGCCTGCTCGATGGAGGTTTGAGACATCGCTGCCGAGGTCAGGATGTTCGACTGAACCCCACTGAAGACCGGGTGATTAGCGCTGCACAGGGCCACCCCGTCTCCGCCTTGGTATGAGGCATTGAAAGCCCGATTCAGGTGGTTAACCGTCACCGTCTCCAGGGTCTCCATCATGGACTGGGCGAGGTGTTTCGAATAGGTTGACCCCATTCGAATGTGGTCACCGTCTTCCACCAGGGTGCGGGTGAGGGCAAAGGCCAGACCGTAGACGTCGTAGGTGTAGCGCTTAACATACAGCTCGCCCCCTTCGTCATAGGTCACGGGTTGACCGTCCGGAAGCACCGGAGCAGCACCGAAGCCAAACAGTACGGACTCTTCGTGATATGCACGTTTAAGGCCGTCTTCTTCACTGAAGACCTGTTTGTACTCATCGGCACGTTGGTCATAGATGCCGTTGAAGTGGGTATTCAGAATCGGCTCAACCACGCTGCGGAAGAGCTGAGAACGCATCAGATTGCCAGACATTTTCAGTCCTCCAATTAGACCGCGGCTTTCTCGGCGCGGTAGACATGCTCCGCAATCGAGACCATCACGACGGTGTAAGCATCGCCAGCCGCATTGTCGGGAGTTCGAAGGAACTCTTCAACGCGGAACTGACCGTTAGCGGCTGCCCCCACCAGGGTGGAGTTGAGCGCCGCATCGCTGCGACCGGTGGCGACCGAGCCGCCCGGGGCGGCAAAGCCAATCCAGTCGGCCTGGTCACCAATAGCGGTAGCAGCTACCGGGCCATTGGCCTGGACCATGAAGACGGTGTCAGGGTCATCGTAGACCATGGCCTTGATGTCCGTAGCAACCTGACCAGAAGGCCAATAGTTGCTATAGTTCGGTTTGCCAGTCGCATCGGTGTAGATGCACCCAGCAAAGATACCCAGCAAGTCGACGTTATCGACGGTGCCAGTACGGGTGCCGTCACTAGTGCCCAATTGGATGGAGCCACCAGTAACGAGCTTCACAGGATCGCCTTGGAAGATGTTGGCCGCGTAGCCCGAGGCAATGGTGTACTCACGGGCGCGAGTTTGACCACTCGGGTGCTTAACGGCAACAAAACCAAAAGGCGCAGCAGTTGCACTCATGGTTTATTCCTTTACTAAAAGACCGGACGACGAACACGCCGCCCAAGATTTTGAGCCCCGGTGCCAAGAACCCGACCGAGGGATTTACCATCACTGTCCTCATCATCTTGGACCAAGTTCGCCTTAAGGAGTTCTTCTTCCTCCATCGGACGCTCATGATGGTTAATGAGCATCAACTCCTGGAAGAGTTCCTCAGGGATTCGGGCCAGGATCATCTCGTTAATTGAGACGCACCCTTCGAATTCACCGGACGTGATTTGATTCTGCACCCCGAGCTTCTGCATCTCTTCATACTTGACCAACTCATAGCCTAGCTGGAGACGTTTGTAGACGGGATCGGAGGTGTTGGACGTGGTCAACCAGCAGTAGTGCCAGTAGCCCTTGTCGTCCTTCACTTCAGGGAGGATATCCGAGGTCCACTCCGCACGAAGGAGGCGCTTACGCTCCTCAATCGTCAAAATGGTGCCGTCCTCAGATTCCCGCTCCTGGTCGCCCATTACGCGGTCACGACGGTCAGGATCCAACTCATTGTCTGCGTCCCGGATGACAGGACTGCTGGACTTAAGGGATTGGTCTTGGCGGTCGGCGCGTGGGTGGGCGGTGTTACGGTTTCTGGATGTCATGGTGACTTCTTCCTTAGGAGTTATTCTGCTGATCGAAAAGCTGCATCTCACGAATAGCCTGCGAGCGAAGTTTGGGGTCATCCCACAAGCCAGCCTGTTGCAGGGCTTCACGACGCTCTTTAGAGATCGTTACCTGCCGACGGCCCCCTTGGGATCCCCCTGCCTCACTGCCTCGAGCATTATTCGTGCCAGAACCAGCCACAATCTGCTTCCTTTTCCGTTGAGGGTCACCATTAGCACCCTTACGGTTGTTATTATAATCCTTTTCGTAGCGGTGCGGCAACTCTTTTTTCACCCGCTCAGTAAGCTCCTGCCAGTACTCAGAAGTTGTGGGGTTCCACCCTTCCGCTACAAGCTCGTCATCCAGCCGGCGCACCGTACGGGAGTCTCGATCCCGCCCATCCGGCTGATACCACCGATGCTCGGCTGTCCAGGACCGGGCATTGGAGACAAGGCGCGGGTCCAGGGGTTGGGGAGTTTGAGTGCGTTGCTGCAGAGCTTGGCGAATCTGGCCAAGTTCTTGGGCCCGACGCTGGATCTTCTGGAGATTCTCCATTGCACTAACGACGGTCGCACCGTCCTGATTATCTACGGCCTCCTTCAGTTGGGCTTGTGTGGTGGAGTAAATCTGTGTAAGCTGCTGCAGGCTATTGTCCACCTGAGCCAGGTCCGTTGAGGTACCCCGCCGCTCAATAGTGTTCAATCGGTTGGTCAGGTCGCTGATAACCTGATCTCGAGCGCTCAACTCTCGTCTCAGGGAGTCCTCTCGTTCTCGGGCACGACGCTTGCGGGCTTGACGATGTTGACGACGCTTTTCACGAATCGCCTCACTAGATTGAGATTCGTCATCATCACTGTCATCCCCGTCATCCCCGTCATCCCCGTCATCCCCGTCATCATCGTCTTCCCCCGACTCCTTCGACTGAGGGCCCCCGTCCTGGTCCCCATCATCGTCGTCATCCCCACTGTCATCCTTACGTGATTGACTAGTGGGGGAAGCCTGCTGAGGGTCCTCCTCCCCCTCAACTACTACATCAAGGATGTCCTCATCATCTCCCTCACCTTTCAACTCAGTGGCTGCCTTTTGAACCATTTTGCCTACTCCTTACAGAATATCATCCAACTCGGAAAACACCTCCGGCTCTACAGCCGAAAGAATCTCGTGGTCCTGGAACATTGCAAAGACCACAGTCTCGTCAGTCCCCGGCACTTCGCGGTTGAAACGATCACCGCCATGTTTAGGGACGCGGACCAAATCTCCTTCCTTTACCCAGACACCCTCAGGCCAGCGCTCACCAGTGGAACGGTTGCAGTAGGCGATGGGTCCCAGCCGGACAACCTTGGCCAGTTGGGTGATTGAACGATTAAACTCCCGGGTGTCGTCTACCAGGACAATGCCCGAATCGGTCTTTTTACGGACCAAACGGAGTTGTACCAAAACGCGAGTCCCCAGCGGCCGAACACCGGGTACCACCTCAGGAAACGCGTACTCCAACTCAGATGCGGAAATCATCTACATATCTCCTTTCATGATTCCAAATAAGATTCAACCCGGCCCTCTACAATGAGCTGAGCTTCCTCTAACCCCATCACCCTGCCCTGGAGACGTCCTAACCGATACAGGTCAGGAACGTCCCCCCGGGCGATCTCCTTCTCAAGCCCCCGAATTGAGCTACGGATCTGGGCTAAGGCCTCAGTTAAGGGGTCAGTAACCGTGGCCATAGATTACTCTTCAGGCTTGTGGTCGGAAGGGTTTTCATTAAGCTTGAGGTCAGGGACCCCCGCTGGGGTAGGGGAGTCGGCGGGCTCTACAACTACAGTGACCCCTTTAGGGATTCGGGAGCTGCCAAACATCGACACTATAAAGGCGTCAGAGTCTTCAACCTCATCAACTCGGGTTTTGCCGCTAGACCAAAAAATGGAAACCTTCTTCATTTATAGAACTCCTCATCAACAAACACCCCACAATTAGGGCAAAATAGGCCATCCTGCTCAGCCAAAATGAGCAGTGAGTTGCCGCACCTACAGGCATACGAACGCTGACTATCCACCGCAAAAGGTAAATCATACACCCCCTTCATACAGTGACAGTTGGGGCACTCAAGCCAGGTAGTTCCCTCTCCTCCGACCGCCAGCCAGGTGTGGTTGCACTGCAGACAATGGGCGTCCCCCCCCCACCTTCGAAGGGGACTTTTTACCCGCGCGATAATCGTTAAGATTAGTAACCTTACTCATCGGCCAGTCTCCTTGTCCTTAACTCAGCTACCCCCTCTCTGCTATGTTCTACTTCAAACAGGCAACCAAGCAGACCCATCCCATCTCTTTAGTGGTGTACTAATCCAAGTAGACCCGTTCCATCTATAGAGTTGGCCTGAAATAAAAGACGTACCATTCCACGATAGCAACACCCCTCCAGTTGAAGGTGCCGCACCCATAGTGAGTGTGATAGTTTCAGTCCCCGCGTCCGGCACACCGTCCCGATACACCCTGTAGGTGGCGGTGTAGGTGCCATCCGCGACCGACTCACCCGACGCCGGCCACTCGAAAGACGAATCTTCCGCCATCATGAGGGTGCCAGCGCTCGGCAAGGTCAGCAGCTCGGCGCGCACGAAAACTGCGGCGTCAGCCGGCAGCGTGATGTCGTTGTAGAGCGGGGCGGGTCCGGCGTCCCCTGAGCTGGGAATCTGGTCGCCGCGGATACCCACGTAGGGCGTACCGATGATCCGGCCACCCAGCGCATGCAGCGCCTGCAGATTACGCAGGCCGCTCACGGGAACGCCTCGTAGAACACGTCGTCATCTGTCGCGTCTGTGTTGAGATACGCTACGAGCAAAATGCCGGGGGTAACCACGCCCGTGACACTGAGCTTGGCAGATGCGTCGGTTGTGCCAGTACCCTCCTGACATTCCACCCCTTTGAGCGTCCCGATGCGACCGGATTGGAACCACGTCCACGAAACCGGGGTGTTTGTCAGGGGCGTGCCCGCGTTGTTGCGATGGGTGTCGGTGATGATCGTTGTGCCCGCCGCGTCAGTCGTGAATTGTGCGCTGCTGACCACGTTGGACTGGTTCGTTGCCGCGTCCTCATGCATCAGATGCGCGTAGTAGGCGGTGCTGGCGGTCAGCCCGGTGGCGCTGTGGGTGTGCGCCCCGGTGGTGCTGATCGCGGCATTGCCGGCCCACACCGCAGCCGATCCGGTGTGATCCTGCCCGGCCTTGACCTGCGCGGCGCTGGGGGCAGTGGCGCTGGTGGTGACAACCGCGTATTGGGTGCCGTTGTCCTCGTCGGTGGTGGCACCGACCGTGGCGGTGGTGGTGCCGGTGGCGACGCCCGTTGGAGAGGTCAGCACGGGTGCGGTCACATCTCCGCCGCCGGTATTGACCAGCGCGAATGCGTTGTTTGCGCCCAAGCTGGCGTGCAGGTCGCTGATCTCGGTGCTGCTCAGCACTTTGTCAAAAAAGACAATCCACACCACATCCTGCGCAACAGACGCTTGCCCGGGGGCGCCCCCGATGTAGCTCCACTCAGCGGTTGACTTGCCCCACGAAATCTTTCCGCCGGTACCCTCTGACGCGCCATCGACGTACAGCTCATGCGCCGTCTCGCCGGTACGCGTGAGCGCGATGGAGTGGGCTCCAGTGCGCACGTCTGCCGCGCTCTGTACCCCTGTGGTGCCACCGGAGTATTGGCTTACAGCCTTGGCCTTGCCGTCTGTGTGCACCCCTACAGTCGGCGACTCTGTGACCAGTGACCCGACGGCAATGCGGTTGCCTCCGCCGCCGACATCTGTGATCGCATTGACCGCGATGAAGATCGTAATGTCCTCATATGCAGCGCCGTTTGTCGTATTGAGTATCAACGCCGGGCTGAAGCTCGCGCCTTTTGCGGTAAAGCCACCTGCCACCGAGCGGAACGCCTCACCATATGTGCCGCCGGTAACGTAGCTTGAATCTACGTGCTCGGTGAATGTACGGGGGGTGACTAGTGAAACAAGCGCGCCAGATTCGACGCCAATGCACTCCACGATGTTCCCATAGAGGGGGTGGCCAGTGTCTAATGTATATGCCATTTATAAAGTCCTCGGGTCAGTCCAGTCGGAAGGTTTGTACATCCACACGTCCCCCGCGGTGCAGCCCTGCAGTGCGACGTATGTGTCGAGGTCCGGTGCGCGACGGAACTTGCCATGCACACCGGTATCCCGATCGGCGACAGGAAGCTCGCCCATTAGCGCAGGGCGCGGGGCGACAGGATCCACAATCTTTGCGACAGACCATCCGGTGACCGGGACGGGGTGGCCGCTCGGTGGGGTGATCGAAAACAGTCGCCCACCGCGCTCCCAAGCAACGAAAAACCCTCTCGTCTCATCGTGCAACAGCCCGAAGTCCGCAATGCCAATGGCAAGAAATTCCGCGGCGTCCGGCCCTCCGACATCCGCAGCGGCGACGCGGAAATTGTGATTGCTCGGCCCGGCAATGCCAGCCGAGATGTCCCAGCCGTAGATCGGATACGCTGCGTCACCCAGATCGACAAAAATCTGATTCGATGCGTCGTACGCGACGCCTGTGTCTTGCCCGGCGTTGTTCCACGCCTGCCCCACTTGCGTGATCACATCGGTCAGGTAGTCATCTGCGTCTGAGTACTCAATGCGATACAGCCCGAGCGATGTCCCTCCCGCCGACCCTTGCACGTAACACACGTCTTTCCCCCCCTCCTCGACGACTGCGGTCCCTCCATTGACATGGCGCACGAGCCCTGCGGCGGTTGCCGCTTGGCCGTGATCCAGCAGGTAGTCACGTGCGTACCATGCGGATGCCCCCGGCAGGGAGACACCGACCGTGCTGCCCCGCTGCACGTTTGACCCTGGGGCACCAGCGACGCGCCCAAGGCCGGCTTGAGACAAATCGAGCGTGTAGCCGCCGGCCAGAGCCCGGAGCGCGTTCCCCGCCCCATCGGTCATCACGAAACTGTTGCCGGACGAGTGGGCCGCGCCGCCGAATGTGACGAAGCGGTCGAGCAGAGGGAGGTAGTTGTTGTTGCCGTACGTGTGGCTACTGATCGGCGATGAAGCTGGCCCATCGACGGTCCGGTAGCCAGCGGGCACAGCCTCTACGTCAGAGGGGTAGAAGGCCAGTTGCCACAGGCCGGTAGTCCCGTCCCACACGTAGGTGTCGTTCCCGCTGTAGTTTGCGTGCCCCCCACCGAAAATGATGAGCCGGTGGTTGCGCGAGTCCCACGCGAACCCAGACCACGCCTCCATGATCTTCGCCGGGTTGCCCGGCCCCGCGTTAAACAAGGGCCTGTAGTCCGCCGCCGGGAACTGGCTGTCGATCCTGTTTGTATTGACTCTGACCCACGAAGCCGCGGGCGCTGCAGCGATCAAATCGAGCAGCGCCCCGTGCGCGAATTGCACACGCCCGGCAAAAATTCGGTTTCCGCTGTCACACTGGTATGTATCGTCAGCCATTACGATATATCCACCCACAGTTGATTTAGCACAGGATTTGACGGCGCACTGGAGCCTACGTAGATCGTAGTTCCATCAGCTCCAGCCAGCCCAGTGGCCCCTGTCGGACCTTGTGGGCCTTGTGGCCCGGTGGCTCCAGTGGCCCCTACATCACCTTGTGGCCCCTGTGCTCCAGTGGCTCCCGTCGGACCTTGTGGGCCTTGTGGCCCGGTGGCTCCAGTGGCCCCTACATCACCTTGTGGCCCCTGTGCTCCAGTGGCTCCCGTCGGACCTTGTGGGCCTTGTGGCCCGGTGGCTCCAGTGGCCCCTACATCACCTTTTACTTCAACCGCAGGGGACCAGTTTCCAGCCGCACCTTCACGGAAAAAATATTGAGCTGGGTTCTGGTCTGTGGCGAGGTAGACAAACCCAACTGCCTCACCATCATGAGAGCTACGACCAGCTAGTGTACCGGTAGCATCGGGTTGAATACCTGCACCACCTCCCACACTAATCGGCTGACCGTTCGGGCCAATTATTTCAGTCTCCCCGGTGTCAGGATTAAAGACCGCCTCAGCTTGGCTTCTAATATTCACCGTTAAAGTTACAGTACCCACTTTTCTTACCCTCCAATAACTAAAGAAACGGTCACACCGCTCTCAACTACCCGACCTCGAATCGTTAGGTCATCACTCACCAGCCGTCCAGTGGTTACCCACTCACCCGGGGTATCCAGGTCAAAAGTGGCTACCAGGTTCTTGGTAACAAAGTTGTCCGAAGAGGTATAGACCTCCACGGTTGCTGCTGAGCCAACCTCAAGTCGCGCCCCCAACTTGAACTCATGGGGAGGCATGAGCCCGTACCCACAATTACTACCAGCGTAAATCAGGGGTGATTGGTTACGCAAGGTTAATGTCTCGAAGCCGGTGGTATTGTCTACAAACTTAGACATGGTGGTTACTCCTTAACTGGGTTAAAGTTCTCATTGCCGTTAGTTCTCATATCGAGCAGTTGAACCAGTCTATCCATTTGATGTTGATAAGCCTTCATCGACTCTTGAAGCTCATTACGACTCTGCAGGCCTTCCTGCCTCATCTGCTCCATCAGGAGGTTAGTCTGATTATCCTCATGATTCTTCAGCAGCTCAGTCATCTGATGTTGCTGGTTATCCTCCCGGTTCTTCTGAGTTTCAACCTGTTGTGCATGTTGGGAGGCAAAAGTCTCAAGGCTTTGACCGACCCGGGCCAGTTGCTGGTCGAAGGACTGCTGTTGACTCTCCATCTGCAGCCGATACTGATCCATTTGCTGATCCAGCTGCTGCTGTTGCCCCTTCAGCTGGAGGGTGGCCTGATCCAGCTGAGTGCGGCGCTGATTCTCCATTTGAGCCACTTGAAGCTGTAGACCAATCTCGGGTGGCGGAGGGGGCTGCGGGGTCCGCTGTTTAACCAGCTCATCTGCCCGACTCATCATCTCAACCAGTCCTTGAAGGCCCTGCACTTGTTGCTGGTATAAGTTTTGAGTCTGTTGCTGAATGGCCCCCTGCACAGGAGGACTCTGCATGTCTTGCTCAATAGCTGGTTGGGCTACCTCAGGGTCGGTTCCAGCATACTTCTGCATCACGACTTGCATAATCGACTGGGTGGCCATTTGGGTGGCCTGAGTCTTTAGCTGCTGAAACAGGAAGAGAAGATGTTGCTTAACGTCAGACATGATTACCTGAAACCCCGGGTTCATGTTGGTAGGATTGGCAGCCCCGAAAACGGGGTCCAGCACATAGGCCAACTCTTCGTGGATATGCTGCAAGTGAGGCATCTGCGGGTGAGCCTTAACCTGCTGCCCCGACATGGCTGCTACCACCTCCGTGATGGGGTCAGCTGACACCGGGTCGGGTTGTGGGGGCAGCAACTCATCAGGATTATCCACGTGCATAATGCGGAGCATCCGACGGTAGATTGCTACCCGATCCCAGCCCACAGTTTGGTCAGCTGCCATCTGCAGCACCCCTTGAATCTGAGCGTATCGCTGAGACTCACTATAGATGTTGGGGTCGGACACAGGAACAATGTCAGAGCTATCCAGGAAATCCTCCCTGGTAACAATCACCTGACCAAACCTACGAATCTGAATCTCTTCGTCGAAATTCTGAGCGTTCAGGCGACAGAGGATCTTCAACACCCGAGCCTGAGCTACGTGTTGGCGGGCGTGAATGGCGGAAAAGACCTTCGACCCCTGCTCAATGAGCGCCAGGGCGGTGCCGACGGGCATCTGATTAGTAGCGTCACCAATTTTCTCGTCGGCAACAGCAACCACGCCCTTGGCGGCCTCAACCACAAACCCCAGCAGCTGGAACAGCACCGGGCTGGGCGGATTGAACGGCATTCCCATCACCAGCTTCCGAATGTCATCCACCCCAGCTGACCCCTCGATCTCAGCCAACTCGGTAGGACTCAAGCGGATCGTTTGCCCAGCACCACGGCCCGCCCCCTTCAGTCGGACGCCCGCCGGAAAGTTGTTGATGTGGGCACTGTCCAGCAGTGCACGCAGCGCACCAGTGGCGGCTTTGCTAAGACCTCCGATCAAGTGGTACAAGCCGATGCCGTAGGCACCCCTCCACGGAATAAACGGCCACTCAACAATCCATTCTAGCCTTTCCTTCGCCGAGTCTTGCTCATCCCAGTTGCGGTAGATTGACAACACCTTCTGGGAATGCTCATCAATGGTGATGATGTACGGCAGCGGGTCTTCGTCTTCCTCCAGCTCGTACTCAACATAGACCTCATAGGCCGTACGAAGGCCATCCTCATTGTAAGCATCGCTAGATCTACCCTCAATGCTGTCGTTGGCGGCCTCAGAGGAGGTACCGTCAGGAGACAGGCTGGGGGCCAGGATGTCCACATCACGGTACAGCCCCGACCGAACCCGCTTACGATATTGCGATTCAGTCATGGTCACCATCAAGGTGGCCCGAGGGGTGGTATCAAAGGACGTAGCGAAGAAAGGCAGGAACACCCGGTCAATGGGAAGAAACTCACAGCACGGCCGATTACGAACCGGATCATGCCAGAACTTAAGGAACTGGGAGCCACCAAGCGGCTGTTGGGTAGCCAGCACCTCTAAGGAGGAGCGATACTCCGGCATCTGCTCAGTGAGCTGCCAGTTGAGGAAGTCGCGCTTGCGCTCAGCACGTTCCAGCTTGTCGGGGTCCTCATCGTATCCCGAGATTTTGGTCTTCACCGGACCGTCAGGGGGGAACACCTCCTTCACCATGGAGGATGAATAATCAACACAGGCTTCCGCCAACACCGGGTGGACCGCGTCACTGGCCCCTGGAAAGTCCGCCTTAGCTGGAAGCTCATCACCAAGACCAGTGCGCCGCAGGCCTTCCGCGTACTGCTCATCACGACGGGTGCGGGACTCTCGATCAATGTCAATCAAGTCGAGCAGTTCCAGGGCAACCTTATCCAGCTGGGCTTCACTCATGCTCTCCGCCAGGTTGGCCTCAAACTCACTATCTTCAAGTTCCCCGCTAAGTCCCAAGATAGTTACACTGCCATCTTCGTTCTCAATCAACTCCTCAAGCAGCGAGGTACCTTCGTCCAGCAGCTCCGGCTGGTCGCCCGCATCAGGCATATTGGCCTCCATATTGCATAATAATTTCCTTAGGTCCTACGCGACTCCCGTCATTTATTTTACCCCCAAATTGACGAATAATCAACCGGGAGTCGACAACCCGCCCACCCTCAGCATATCGTTTACCCCGGATCACTGACCAAGGGTCAGTCGTCATCAACCTCTCCAGGTCTTTTCTAGCCAGGTCCTCAGCTTCGAGTATATGATCCCCGGTGAGGGGCAACCAGTCTTCAAACGAATGGTCCAAGAACGCCTTCTGATTATCTTGCGCCCACTCCTGGAGCTGCTTACCTAAGGCGCGCACTAAACCCCCGCCGGCATACTCGAAGGGCTCCCAATTACGACCAAACCGGCGATACTGCGTTGGGTCAAAGGTGGAAGGCCCTCGATCATCTCCAGATAAGCCGGCCTCAAGCTCCGGGGACCAGCTAAGGGCGCCCCCTACTACCATTCCCGGAAATCCCGCTGCACCTATTCCAGCCCCCATAGCCGCGTCCATGAGGGGGTCGGCCTGATCGGGGTCCATGGCGTAAAATGGAAGTGAGGCCGCGGTGTTTAACAGGGCCCCCGAACCCGCCCGAGCTGCCAACCCCATCCCCAAGGCCTCAGGAATTGGTCCCAGCAGGGGGAGGAGTGCAAACATAAGGCCTTCTTTTAGGCTGGGCGTTCCCACCTCCGTGCCCAGGATTTTGGTCTTGGAGTCCCGATTCAGTTCCTCATCGTCCCGGAGAAACTGAAGAGCCCCCTTGCCAATCATCTTCGGAACAAACCAGGGATCATCTGTTGAAGGATATTCCACCTGGTTAGCTCGATTGACTCTATGGAGCTCATCAGCGTAGTCGCTATTCGCCTGTCGTTCTTTAAGCAGGATGTCCAGCGCTTCAATCCATTCTTGTCGGTCCATGGCTACCTCATGAGTACGGGTTGCCCCGACTATCGTTAGAGGATTCAAATTCCTCCTCATCATCCTCGTAGATAGGCATTTCAATGAGGCGGTGGTTCTTGACATACATCAGCATCTGAGTGAGCGTATCAGTCAAATCATCATTTTCAGCGTGGGGGAACTTCTCAACCTGATCCACCAGGGGCTTAGCCCAGGAGATGAACTCCCCAGGTCGGGCTGAGCTTTCGGGGATATAGAGCACATCCAGCTCAAACAACGGGGCCACAATATGAGCACGTTCGGTCTTGCCCGCCTTTCCAGGGTTATAGCTTTCGACTGGAATGTTGGCATTATGCAAATCCTGAATGAGCGATTGGCCACTGGCCTTGTCCTCCACCAGGAGAACATCAGCCCGCTTGCCCCGGCGTGAGTCATTATCGCTGCCACCGTAGAAGGCCTTCCAGTCGTTGATGACTTTCTTCCGGAGCTTAGGATAGCTCAAATGCTCAGCCCACGCGTCCAGCAGGATGATTCCACGGCCCCCGTTTTGGCCCGGAATCTCAAAAATACCCCAGGTTGAGCATGCCGACGGGTCTGGTTTAGCCTTTTTCAGCTCATTTTTCGTCGGTTCTTTGAACGCAGTGTCATAAGATTGGATAATTAACTCAAAACCGGGCAAAGGTCGGTGGTTTGGCCACTTCTGAATGTGCTTAATTTTGAGAATACCCCCGCCCGGGGGCGCGGGTCTCTGCTGCAATTGCCCTGCCGCGCCGTACTCACCCAGGTTTGTCTCAAGGGTTTTGACCTTTCGCTCGCTGAAAAGCTCCGGCCACAGCAGCTCACCGGGCTCTTCCCGGGGGTCTTCACCAACAGTAGAGGTATATCTGTTAGGCTCCCATCGCATAGGAATACAGATATGCTCCCACTCAGTCTCAAACTCGGGCTTCTTCATGATGTGGCCAGAGAGGTCCAATTCATGGAGTCGCTGCATGACGACAATATCAGCGGCATCTCGGGCCACCCCCCGAGACGACATTGTAAGGTCATACCAGTCAATACCAGTTTCCCGTTCGGTGTCGGACTCGGCCTCACGCACATTATGAGGATCATCGATAATTTTGTAGTCCGGATGCTCACCTGTACCTCGACCCCCTACAGAAGTGGCCATTCGCCACCCCCCGGCAGTGTTCTGGTATTTGGTTTTCTGGTTCTGACCTCGGTCTATCTGCACCGCACTTCCCCATAGGTCTTGGTACCAATCCGACTCGATAATGACCCTCGACTTCAGCGCGTCTCGGGTAGACAAGTCCTGACCATAGGACGCGGACAAGAACCGGGCATCGGGTTTCAAAGTCCACCCCCAAGCCGGAAACATCACCGACGTGAGAATGGACTTCATGGCGCCCGGGGGCACATTCATCAGGAGGTTGGGAATCTCCCGGCGGAACACCATCTCAAGGTGCTCCGTGATGACTTCAATGTGCCAGTTGTGACGGTAGTTTCCTCGCGATTCGATTATCTGCCAGGCACGTCTGGAAAAATCCACCAGCGAGCGATACGAGCGCCTAGCACGCTCTTTTTCGACCGTTTTCGCGAGTGAATTCAGCTCCTGGGCAGAAAATTTCATGGTTTTATTGAGAACCCAAGGTACGGAGCTGCTTCAGGGCGCCCGTCTTCTGGCGATTTTCAGAGGGGGCGGGCACCAAGTCACCCAGATTCTCGCGTTTGCTGGCCCTGCCATGCGATTTTTCGGCCTCATCAGCCCCTTTCATAGAGGTTTTTACTGCACTCAGCGCTCCACGAACGAAACCGCCCCCTGCAAACCGGGGTTTACTCATCAAATCGAGGAACTCGTCCTCATCGGCCTCACTCACCAGGCTCGGCCCTTCAATTCGGTAGGGGGACCGCTTGCCCTCCAGGAACGATTCAAGTCGGACAGGGAACGGAACACCCTCACCGTATCGCCGCGCTAAGGCCAGATTCCGATGTCGCCCATCATGCCCCAAGACCTGGGCGAACTCGTCTGGGTATTGTTCTACAGCAAGGAATGGCATCGTCGGGAACCGGTCCCCATTGCCCTGAGTCAGGAGCTGGTAGTATTGCTCAATCCGGTCAGGGTTGAGTTGGTTTCCGGGTTCCACGGCCAGTTGCCCAAATTCACTCGGGGTAATTCCTAGAAGGTTCCCTTCAGGGGTGTTCTGGATTGCCCGCGCCAGGGTGCTCGGGGCGTATACCTCAGTAGCGTGGGGCATGGCCTGAATTAGTTGCTCAGCCCGGGCCATGTTAGGTTCAGATTTGCCTAACAGCTTGGCAAACTGATCCAGGAGGTGAAGGGCGCCCCGTATATTAGTTGGCATGACCTAACCTTTGTCTATTTGTGATGGTCGCATCTTCTCAACCAAGGATAGAAAAAGAGCCAGCTCTGATTCATCGAGCAGACCCGCATCTAATTGTTCGTCGCCGAGGATTCCAACCTCCAGCTTAGTTGGCAGTCTCAGGTACGCTTGTTGGGCAGCCACGTCTCCTTGAATTGCCCTTGCCACGAGAGCCGCTTGAACGTGCTCACGGGCTTTCTCATCGTCCATGCCAATATATGCCTCAAAATCCAGTCCCTCATTGGTAGGGCGTCCCCACCCCCTATTAAGGAGGATGTCACTGGCTCGGATAATGTCGCTGTCCCCCGGCGGGCAGTTAACCCGACTGACGAGGTGCTGAAGCTGCTCAGCCGCGCTATGCCCGTCAAGCTTTCTGGACTTCAGGGCACGTAGTAAGGAGTCGGCTTTGCTGTTGAATTCAACGATGTGGGTGTCAAGCGTGCGGCGCCCCATGGCAATCCTGGCCACCTCAGCGATTGCGTCTGCGCAATACTGCCTAGCCAGGTGGCGGGCGTTGAACTGGTCAAAGGATCGGGATTGTCGGCCAGGGGTGGCTTTCTTGATGGCCACTGGAGAAGGCTCCGGTTAATGTGTGCGATTCACGCGTTAATATCACATTAACCGGGGGATGTCAATCCATTTCAAACTTAGCCAGGTTTTATTGCCTTGGGCTTAGCGGCTTAGCCGCTCTTGCAGTTCGTATCCCATGAGCGGCCACATCTTCGCTACAGCGTTCTGCCGGGCGATCTTGCGGCCGACCCCGGCATCGAAATTCTCCGGGCTAACGCAAGCCGACTCACCGGTCACGGTGAAGCCGTTGCGCAGGATGAGAACACAGAAAGTCAGCAAACGAAGCCTATCGGCCCCGTGATTTGCATCATCATACCGAGCCCACAGCTCACTGCGCGCCATGGCACCCTCCACACCGTGCCCTGCCGTGAAGTAGTATTCACTAGCAATATTTGCCTCAATGTCGGCCAGAGATACCCGAGGCGCCGGATCCTTAGCTTGGGGGTTAAACTCATCAAGTTGTTCGTTGCTCATGCTTTAGCCCCCCCTTCGACTTGCCGCGCCTCGTTGGTCAGACCATTTACGCCGCACTCCTTCACCGGGCCTTGTTGGAAACACAATTCGCTTGTCGTCCGACCGTGGAGCACTTGGTAGAGGTGCCCGGTCACATCGTCGCCGTTGGCGGTGCAAGAGATCGCGTTGACGGCGACCCCGTTGCGGTCAGTGTGGATACTCATATTCAAACCCCTAAAGCAGCGCGCACGCAGGCGCGCCACCAAGCAAAGGCAACTCGGAGTTGCCAGTGGATAATGCCCTCAATGTGCTCGTTTGCCCGGCACAGATCTTGGGCTACAGGGTGCCAGGAACCCTTAAGGGCCCTGGCGTTATTCGAAGGGTCGGTCAAGGGTGTGACTTGAATCCCAGCTTTAACTCGCTCGTCACTCATCAGCCTCTCCTACCCATTAAGGATCTTTATTTCAGCCCTCTCACCCACTCATGGGAAACACAGGTCAGTAGCGCATCATGAAGTTCTTGCGCGGTTTGGTAAACACAACCTTCATTGGTATAAATAGCCCCCATTGCCGGCGAGACGTTCTTAGGGATCAAGGCGTACCCCTCCGGCACTCGAGACGTTTTTTGAACCTCGGGCTCCCCCACCAACTCAACTTCTCGTTCGGCGTCCCTGCCAAACAGGGGGGGCCTCTCCGATACCAAGATGATGCCGTTCGGTATTCCTCCTGCGAGTAACGGGATACGAGGGGCCAACCACGTCAGTACCCCCATTGTGCTCGCGTCCTGTCCGGGGCCTTGCAGCATTACGTTCGCGTCAGGGGTGATCTCCTGTTTTTCGATCATCCCCTGAAGTTGAGTTATCAATTCTGATGCAGTCATAATCTCGTTTCCTAAATCTCCCACAGGCTATCTGCCATCTGCTGCATGTCGTCTTTCAGTGCCGCTAGCGCGCCTTCCTCAGTCACTCCCTCACCCTCAGCCCAGTTGTCGTAGAACCCTGGATGAAACGGATCATGGTTGGCCTCGTTCATTTCAGCCTCATTCATGTTTCTGCAACCCATTATCGCGACCCCGCAACGAGCCTTAAAGCCCCCGTCTTTCGTTTGTCTGATGTGGACAGGTGTCGTGGCTGCGATTCCCAAATGACTGCCCTGTATTACCTTTGTCTCTTCATTCACCATGATTAAACCTCGACTCAATCAACTTACGATACTGAATCCAGCCCACAAGATTCCCATGCAGACCTGCGCTCATCCAGGTGGGGGCCGCGCGATAAGCATACACGTCCGGGGTAGCTTGGTGCTCAAATGGACTGGCGTGAATCGGGTTGGCGCCAATAAGTCGGTCACACAGCGCCAGCTCCTCTCCAATGGTAGCTTTCAAGCCATCATGTCTCAGGTAACTCACCCTACAACAACGCGCAGCGGACACTTTACGTATCAACTCCAAACCCTTGCTCTCACTACGAGAGTTTTCTAAGATCTCTGAAAGCTCCTGATCTGTAACATATGGAAGGTGCCACTCGCCTTCACGAAGCAGGGTGGGTGTGGACGCGTTCATTGCTTCGCGCATTCGAAGCGCCAAGTCTTGCATCTCAGGCTGTGCATCCGGGTGGCAACGCAATTCAAAGAAGTTATCCCACTCAGTAGCAGTCACGACGATACTAATGTGATGGCTATGTTCAAGCTGACGGTTTGCAATTTGTTTGTGATATCCAGCTTTATCAAATCCGATGCAAATCTGTGCAGATAGCCATGTGCCGAAATATCACCACTGCGCCCGTGTGGCAAAGTATGTCTGAGCGGCGGCGGGGTAAAATTGTCGCCAAGCCTCGCGAAGATGGACCGGCACTTCAATAAGTGCGTCACATTCATGGTCTGCTTGCATACCCGATTGTTTAGCTCCCCAATGAATAGGCATTGCTGGGTCTGCAAGGGTTGCGTCTACCAGCTTTGTAACTGGAATGGCTCGGGATGACGAAGCATTGCGACTGAAGACACGATGAGTCATGAATTCGCTATGGATTGCCCGCCAATACTTGAGTTGGAAAGTGGTAATACGTTTGCCAGTCTCAGAAATTGAATCAGCAATGATTTTAGCTTCGATCATGGGGTCTCCTGATGTGCCAGTTTTGGTGCAGCGGCAAGCAGTGCGCCCCACCAGTAATCGTAGTAATCGCACTTGTCGTCGAAGGGCTTTAACGATGGGTGATTTCGGATTGCAGACGGCGGGTTGTGGAGCAAATCCATGACTTCTTTGCAGTCGTCGTTATTCAGGGGGTGGATACTCTTAGGAACGAGTTGCCAGCCCTCCGGTACAGTCTTACCTGCGTGCATGGCTTCGGCGCACGACCGACAGGTGATTGCCCGTTTATCCATGTCGTAGCACACCTTGCCGCACTTGCCACACAGGCCCATGTAGTTGCCGGGGGCGTAGCCGTATTGCCTCAGGTGGCCCCAACCGTTGGCGCCCTGCGCGCCAGCGGCACGGTAGAGTGGAATGTAGTCAGACGGGGGGGAGTTGCTTGGCCTGTAAATCAGCTTACTGACTGCCTGCGGCTGCGGATCGTCTAGGTTTCTCGCCCAAGCCACGGGTTCTTGTGCCTCCAGGGCCGCCAACTCAGTAAGCAGCCGCTCGACCTCAGCTCTCAACTCCTCCTCGCGCTCACCGCTAGTACTGATTGAGCGGCAAAGCTGGGGGCGGGGCTCACTAAGCTCGTCGCAAGTGAGACTTTCAGTCCAGTTGGCGCAAAGGAGGCCAATCGCGTCACAAATCAGCAGCATAGCTTTTTGGGTGTTAGCCAGCTCCTCTTCCAGCTTTTTGTAGTCGGTCATTTTTCAGTCTCCTCAGCGCAAACGAACTCTCTTGTCCGGAAGTTGGCACCGAGACTATCATTTGCGGCGCAATAGTCAGTAAAGGTGTCGTGGATCTTGTCTTGCGCGTTAGGCGGCTGGGATTCCACTAGAATTGCTGCCAATATGCTCATGGCCCTTTCCGTGTTGGCCAGCCGTGCCTCTAACTTTTCGTAGTCAGTCATTTCGTTCTCTCCGAATCTCTGGAAGGTCGGCAGTACGCCACCACCGTATTTTCCCCGTTGTCTATGACCTTCATCTCCGCCAGCGCGCGCCGGCATGCGGGTTCGGCTTCGGCGGTATCGGGGTCTCTTCGGCATCAAAAAGCCCACACTGTTGCGGAATGCCCACCTAACCACTGCTTCCAGCGGACGGCTTCGCCGTCGCGTTATTTCCGGCGTTGTGCGGCATTGTCGCCAGCAGCGCGTGAATCGCGTTGATGCTCACCGCCTTATCGGCGTCCGGTGCTGGCAGCAGGCGCATCGTTGCTTCCATCGTCCGCAGTTCCTGTTCGCTGTCGGCTCCGATCAGGCCAACCAGCGCGGAGCGCAGCAGGGCAATATCGGCCTCTGCCTTTCGCATCGGGTGGCGCTCGCAAACCTTGATGTGCTCGGTCAGTACCTCACTTCCAGCCGCCGGGGTGCCCTGCGGGTATTCGTGCCCGCAATAAACGCAGGTAAGTATTCGTCCGTTCATGTCTTTCTCCTTTGAAATGCCGCCCAACACGGCGGTCGATGTCGCGCTTCGCGCTGGACCTTCGGCAAGCTCCGCTTGCCTCGGCCCATCACCTAAGCGTTCTCTCGCGGCGCATGTACCGTGAGAAGTCCACCAGAAACACCGCTCTGCATCTCTTGCAGCGAGGTACACCTCGTCGGAAGCGCAAGGTGTCGCTGCCGCAAAACGGGCAGGGCTTCAGCCGGTCGCTGTCGTCAATCAGATGGTCCATGTCATTCCTCCGTATTTGGCGCCGAGGCATAACCCGGCGCTCGTTCGGACGTGCTGCGCACGCCGCACAGCTCTGCGTTGGGCGTCACACTTCGCGCGGAAGCACGCCGAACAGCCAGAACAAAATCCGCTCTTTCAGCGTGGCGTACCGCGCCTTGCCGATGCCGTTGATGAGCAGCAGGCCATCCGCCTTCTTGTGGGCGCGAATGTTCAGCGTGTCGAGTCGGTGCGCCATTTCTAGGAGCATGTGTTTTGCCTCCGCTTGCGGCGCGTCGTCGTCGTTGTAGGTCAGGCATCGTGCGATGCTGCGGGCTTTCAGCGTCAGTTTATTTGTGTCCATTCCAGTTTCCTTCGGGCGTTACGCCCAACTCATCATTCGTTCGGACCCACTGACGCGGGCCGCACAATTCAGCCGTTGTGCGGCAGGCGCTTGAACAGCACGCTGCTTCCATCGTTGCGCGCCCACGGCATGCACCTGTGGTCCTGCCGCGAAAAGTCCGTCTCCGGCTCGCATAGCCCGTCGTAGTCAGTCATTTTCCATTTCCCCGCGTCTGTCGTTGAAAACCCCAAGTCTATCTGACCGCTTATTCAAGTCGGACGAGATGAGAATACCCTGATGTTCTATCAACCTGCTACTGGTTTCTATCAACTTGCTACTGGTTTCTGTTGAATTGATAATAACCTGACGACTCTCAAGGGGGGGAGCCCCCGGCGGATTCATTGGCGATGCGCACCCCCCCCTTTCTCTGGTACTCAACTAACGCGTCGTGTTCTAAGGCCTGCCCGGCCTGTTCCCACAGGTAGACCTCAATGTACGTGAGGTAGATCGCCTGCGCGGCCGCTAGGATACAGCCCAGGCTAAGAGTGACGGTGAGCAAGTTCAGGTCAGTAAGGAAGCTCACCCACGTAGTTCCGTACAGGCCCCACGCCAGGGACATGTCGGGATCTCTGGCGCCCCCCTCAGTAAGCTGCGAGCGAGCCCCAGGGTTAGTCATCACAGTCGATATCCTCGTCGAGATCCTTGTCGGGCTCCTCGTCGGGTTCAAAATACGGGGCCAGCTCAGCATCGCCCTTTTCCCGGTACCGCTTCATGATAGCCGCCGCCACGTCCGCTGCAAGGGATCGCTTAGGAAACGTAGGAAACACGAACTCTTCCAAATAGGCCTGTCTTGAGTGTTCATCAGAAGCCATGACATTCTCCGTATTTAATGTTCAGAACCATTCTATCACTAAACCTACCCGCGGGTATATGTCCGGAGAAAGGCCCGCTCCCGGTCACCGCTCCCGGTTGGCACGCAACGATCTCCTCGTCTTAGCTGGCTTCTCAGATGGGGATGACCCCCCCGAAGGTTCCTGGCGCCGGAGGTAGGGACGGCGGAGGGTCTGGCTCCGGTATTGCGCGGACAGTAGCTGGCCCTTTAAGGTGAAGATGTCTTCAGGGTTACTAAAGGTCAAGGGGAGCCCAAATAGCCCCTCAGGGGGGCGACGATCATCGCCTACGATCTCCCCTACCCGCACTACCTTCCCCTCAAGCTCGAGGCGCCGTAGCCGCTTGTGGACGTTACGCGCCGTTATACCCAGGTGGCTCCCCAGCTGGCTAGCTGTCAGGGCCCCATGGCGCCTAAACGTATCCAGGAATTCGGTGTCTGTGGTGCCCATCCATTTCTCCCTTAGCTAGGCTGTTGCCAATTGACTGAGGGCTCCTCATGCCCGTACTGTTGGATAGCCCCTTCAATCTCCAAGAGACACCACCGGTAGTACAGGGCTTGCCGTCTCGCCTGGTAGGCGGCACTTAAGCTGTTGTGGTGCTCAATCAGCTCCTCAACATAGTCTAGCCGCCGCTGGAGCCCCCACAGCTGATATCGCTGTATCCAAGTCTTAATCATCTTCACAGTCTTCCCCTTTAATGGGAACATAGAAAAAAGGCCTCCCAGGGAACGCCTGTTGCGCCAAGTCAGAGTTGGGCAAGTAGTCGTAGGTTGCAGGCTGCAGCGCCAGGGGGTTGTCGAAGTATCGAACAAAGTACCCCCCGGGCTGTGGGCTGTATTTACTAACGTAGTCCGCGGGCAACATGACTGGATCGTAGTGGTCCAGAACAAATGTTGCCCGAGCCCCTCCAGTCGGGAGCCTATCAACTGATTTCAACTCAAGCACCAGCAGTAGCACCTTTGCTGCGTCGGTTTCAGGCATAGGGGGTTTCTCCAGGGGGGGTTGTGGGCCTAATTAACCGTGGGGCCCGTCGGCAGGATAATCTGGCCCAGATCGTAGGGCTCAGACGACAAAATGCATGATCCCTCCTCACACTCCGCCAGCCGCTTCTGGTTCTCTTCATGAGTCAGGATGTTGAAGTGAAAGGATGAGGGGCCCCCAGTAAGCTCATCCGGCTTCTCCTGATACCAAACGTATGTTCGTTTAGTCTGAAGAAACGAGGCGCTATCTTCAGGGGTGATGGTCAGCTCGTGGTTCTGGCCAAATTTATGCACAAGCACAGCCACGCAGGATTGCCAAAACACGCAGAGTTGGTCAACCTGCCCCAAAAAGCCCAACAGCTTCTGAGTTCGCTCCATGAGCTGCTCAGCCAGCTCCCGCAGCTCCTCAACGCTCAGCTCCTCCAGGTTGGGGGTAGTGCAGGCGGGGTCTTGACGGATATCGGGCATTAGAGTGGTCCTCCATTAAATGAACCCCCATTATATCGGATTATTAAATTTCAGGTATTAGTCACTTTCTCTGCCGCTAGGCAGTCATTTCCCCCTAAGTTCTCCGTGCCCCCGAGATGGGTAATATGGCCAACGCGAAATGAGCTTATTTACGGCATTTACGGCATTTACAGCATTTTCCTAGTTGGTCTCCAAAATTCAAAATTTTTTTTGAGAGACGAAAAAATTTTTACGAATTTACGCGTTTACGGCATTTTTCAGTTTCATTTATATAAAAAATTTTCAAAAGCGACTCTCCTCTAAGCAAAAAAAGCACCTTTTAACTTCAAATCATTTTTACTGTAAATGCTGTAAACAACAGTAAACACCATACTAATAATCCTGGTTTTATATGACATCTAAGCTCCCTCGCCCTTTACACCCCACAGTTCCCTTAAGGTAAATTTCCTCATACTAACACGTATAGAAACGTATAACTAAAGTAATAAAAAATTTTGTAATACCACAGGTGTCTCCCGCTGTGTTTTTTGACCCTTTTCTCACTTTTTATGCCGTAAATGCCGTAAACACCTAATGAAATGTTTGCGTTATTTGTTACTGTAAACACTCTTAACGTAAACGTTTTCAATCCTTCCGGCATACTACCTAAATCCTTCTAGGATAAAAAAGAGCACAAAAAAAGGGCAGTTTCTGCCCCCCTTTCTCAACCGTTAGCTCCCGTGAGCCGCGTAAAACCCCATCAAAACGCCCCCCCATCCTCGCCCAGACTCAGTAGACAACGACTTCAGCCACGTGCTCCAGGCGCGGTTCCCCATCACGCACCACCACCCTGGGGGCGTGCTCAGTGACACTATACCAGTCGAGGATACCCCGGTACCCCTGCTTAAACGTGTCTACAGCCTCTGTGCGGGCCTCGACGGTATCGCAGGTGTAGACTATCACCAACTTACTCCCGCGTCGCGAGAACGCCTTCTTAACCCCTGCTGGCAGCCCATCCCCCCTACTCAACGCGGTGCACCCAACGACTGTTCGATAACCCTCTCCTCCTCAATGTAGGCCCGATGGTCGTTCCAGGCTAAGATGGCCAGGATCAAGGTACCCGGTGCCAGTGACCACCATGGCGAGATGAAATAGTCAAGCCCAAGGGCCCTCATGAGGTGATACAGAGCCAGACTAAGAGGAAGAAACAGGAACACCAACCCAGACACAAACCTGGGGGCAGCAAATGTGACAAAGGCCAGAAGGACCAACCCAATAAAGATAGCGGCGCCCATCATGACTTCTCTCCCCCTTTCCGGGTAACGCCCCCAGCCACATCCGCGGCGCCTGGGAGCTTCATCAGTCTCTTCAGCAATTTGCGGTCAGCGACTACCTGATCCAATGCGGCGCGCATCTCGGCCACCCGCCGGTCGAAGTCAATCAATACTCGATAGTCGGGGTGACCAACTAGCGAACCTCGCCAGGCCTCAGCCTCATTAACTGCCTCAGTGAGTAAAACAATCTGCTTATTGGTTATCATGCTCAGCTCCTTAAAAAAATCCCCTGACCCACATGAGCCAGGGGTGAAGACCAGGCGCCGGGAGATCGGAAAGCGCCTGGTGAGGGACATCATGCAGCCTTTTTAACAACGCGCTTAGAGGTCAATTTCCCAGCACCAGCACCAGCACGCTTGGTGACGGGGGCCTTCTTCGTCATGGCCTTCGGCTCAGTCGTCGGTTCAACTTCCCGATCACCCCCCTGGAGGACGGCCACAATCTCTTCGCGACGAGCCTCCTCAAACACCCATCCGGCGGCAGGTTTCGTCATTGCCTTCCGCATCTTGGCACGGGCTTCGCGCGGGTTAATCCCAAGCTCACGTGCCAGGGATGCAACGGTGACCATGCCGGTCAGGTCGACCTTCGCCTTCTTAGCAGCCTTCTTGGCGGCGCGCTTGGTGACCTTCTGGGGCTCCTCGTTTCCAGTCATGAAGTCACGCAGCTCAGGGTTAAGACTAGCAGCGGCCAGGCAGCGCATCGCCTGAGGGGTCTTCAACAGCACCGATTTTGAAAACGTGGCGATGGCCTTAGGAAACGACTGCTTAACAACGGTCAGATCCGCCACATCAGTGTGGGGCAGGGAGACAACTTCAATAACGCCCTTGCCCATCGTCAGATACTCGTTAGCATCATCCCCTTGGCGAACCAGGATGAAGACGTTGCTGTTGGCGTTACGGAGCAGGCGGGCGGTGATTTTAGCGGGGGTGTTCATGAGAATTCTCCTAGTAGCTTGATCGAGTTGGGCTGTTGGTTCAGCGTGGACCCATTGTCTCATACCGCTACCGGCCTGTCAACAGTCTTAAGAGAGAAAACTTACAAGACGGCCATCGCCCCCCCTACCCCCTCAATCATCAGGAAGATGGGCGTTGTCCATCCATGCTTGAGTGAGTACGATGACACCGACGGGCCAGACCACCGACAATAGAATCGCGAACGCCCACAGGCTCAGGGGCAGCTCTTCCATTAGGCAGTCATCCTCCTGGGCAACTAATTGCATCATGCAAAGATATCCACAGAGCGTCAAGCACAAACCCACAACATATCCCAAGAACAACCACTCTTCAAGACTAAATGCATTCATGACACAAGCCCTCCAATCAATGACGTGAAAACTCCAGGAACGGTCATTATCCCACAAAACTGCTCGACGGTGACTATAAAAAGTTGAAGAATTGACACCCAGGTAACCGCCGGAATATAATTGAATTTCCCGCTGAAAAACGGCGCGCCACCCATTCACACCCTCATCAAACCCACAAACCCACAAACCTGGAGACATGGCATGTCAGACCCCGAACGTCGTTTCATTGGCTTCAAAGTTTCCCTTGAGGAGTTCACCGATATCAAGACCCTCTGCGCCCTTGAGGGCGTCAACTATTATAGCCTCATCATGCCCCTGCTGAGAAAGCGACTGACTAAGGCCCGCAACCTGCGCGTGGTTAATTCGGCCGCTCCCATCGCGGTGCGTGGGGGTCAGGAGAAGACAGCTAAGCTGAAAACGGCTTAAAGGAGGGAGCTAATCATGGCCGTAATTAAGCTCCCACAGTCAAGGACCAGCCGAACAGCTGAATATGCATTTAAGTACCTTGACCGAGGTCTTGCACTCACACAACTCAAGCCTCAAAGTAAGCAGCCAGCTAAGAAAGCCTGGCAGTCAAAGGTCATCACTTCCCCCGATCACGCCAACCTGTTTAAGTCCCACAACATTGGTTTCATCCTGGGCGAACGAAGCGGCGACCTTACAGATATCGACCTGGACACCGACGAAGCGGTGGGGCTAGCGCCTTATCTACTCCCAACCACCGGGTGGATTTATGGTCGACAGTCTCGGCCAGGCAGTCATTTCCTCTACGTTGTTAAAGGATCCCGAACGCAGAAATTCCTTGAGCCCGGGAGAGACGGGGGCATGATCCTGGAGATTCGATCCACGGGCGCACAGTCCATGGCGCCGGGAAGTCAACACCCCGACGGTGAGACGGTTCGATGGGAGACCAATTGGGAAGACGAGGACCCGACTATCGTCGGTAAGGACGATCTTGAGTACAGCGCCCAACTCCTGGCGGCGGCGTGCCTGGTTCTTAAACACGGTTGGGTCCCGGGTAAGCGAGACGAAGTGGCCGTGGCGCTGTGTGGTCTGTTGCTCCGAGCTGACTGGAAAGAAGAAGCAATTGATGAATGGTTAGAGGCCATTGCGCAAGCGGCCGGAGACGAAGAGTTGGATATGCGGCTAAAGGCCCACTACCAGCGCGAGCGGCTCAAACGCAATGAACGAGTGCCGGGCATTCCTCGACTCATCGATCTCATGGGCAAGGATATCACTGAGAGGGTGATTGAATGGCTCGAGCTCAAGTCTGGCAGTGTTCTGGAGCAAATTAACCAGGAGGCTGCAGTAATTCATGACGAAGGGCGGGTGAGGATTTGGAACAAGAAGACAAAAACCCTGATGACCTTGCCCGACGCGCGCACCTGGTTCGCTACCTACAAGCTGAGGGTCAGGGGCCCAAAGGGGGCTATTAAGGAGAAGCGGGCTTTCCCAGTCTGGGAGGAATACCCCCAGCGGGAAGAGTACAGCGGCCTCACATTCAATCCGGGTGAGGGAGTTGTAGTGAATGACATGCTGAACCTTTGGGCGGGGTTTGAAACCAACGAGAAATTGGTCTCTAAGACCGAAGACCAGCTCAGGGTCGGGTGCGAGCATTTTCTCCGCCACCTGGAGAAGTACGTCTGCCAGGGGGACCAAGACCACTACCAATACTTACTCGACTGGATGTCGCACCTGGTTCAGAAGCCATCCCAAGTTCCAGGGGTGGCCTTGGTATTGCGGGGGTCAAAGGGCACCGGCAAAACAATTGTCGCTGATTACCTTATCAGTGCCATTGGGCGGCATTACGGCACTATCATCACTAACCCGAAGCATGTATTCGGACGGTTCAACGGCATTCTCCGGAATAAGCTGTTCGCATGCATTGATGACATCACCTGGGCTGGCGGCCATGAGGAGGAGGGCATTCTCAAGAACATCATCACAGGCAACCAAATCACCCTGGAGAAGAAGTTCGCCGAAGTAGAGGATGTTCGGTCTTTCCTCAGAATCATGATCGTCACTAACAATGAGTGGGCTGTGCCCGTCAGTGCAGACGAGCGTCGATACCTTATCTTGGACCTGCCAAAACACTTGGCCCCTAAGAGCACCAGCGCGACTGTTTCTCAACGAGCGACCAGCGCCAAGCATTTTAAATCCCTAATAGCCGAGCTACATACCGGTGGACCAGAGCACTTGTTCCTGTACCTCATGAATCGAGAGATCGGTACTCATTCCTTCATTCAGGAGCTGCCTGTTACAAAGGGGTATGAAGACAGTCAGATGCTGTCGGCAATGAACCAGGACCCTTTCGTCTCCTGGTTAAACGACTGCCTAGAGGACCAAACCTGGTGGAACCAAACCAGAACAGAGCTGGATGAGTGGGTAACGGTCTCAAGTGCAAAGCTATATAACTCCTACTTGAACTACAATACAGGCTCAGCCAAGCGGCAGAATCGCATGTCGAGAACCTGGTTTAGTAGGAAGTTCCTGGCCACCTTTCCAGGGGTGAAAAGTAGACATCGAGGGGTCGTCAAGGGATCAACTAGGTCCACCGAGCGGGTAGTCTCTATCCCCCCCTATGAGGTGGCCTGCTTTGGGTTCTCTGCAGCAACTGGAATTAGGATCATCCAAGAGGAGGAATGAAATGTACGCAATTAGTCGGATCTTGCGGGACATGAATAACCGGACTGAGCGCCCTGGTCAGATGCATACCAGGGTTAGCTGTCAGGAGGGGGTTGTAGTTTACCAGTATAACTACTCAGGTCTTGGGGCCGGGGAGGGGAAGGAACATACGGTCACTCACACCGTTAAGCTTAGCGACGCCAAGGAACTCACTGAGGAGTCGCTGCGAGACCAGGTAGTGGGAGCGTTGAGTAAGAAGCTGAGGGGTCTCAAAGAAACCAGTTGACCTGACCTCAGGGTTGTGAGACAATGGCCTCACACTAACTCACTGGGAGAACCCAAATGGACATCACCGCTGCTAAGCTGAAGGTAGCTAAGCTCCTCCGCCTGTCGGAAGACGGCAGCGCGTCAGGAAGCGAGGCTGAGACAGCCCTGCGCATGGCTGAGAAGCTGATGCAGAAATACGGCATCGAACGCGCTCAATTGATTGGTAGCGGCGATAAGCCGGTCTATGACTGGCAGTCTGGGTTCTACGGATTTGGGCGCGAGGGTAAACCCACCTCCAAGGTGCCCCTCTGGTATCAGTGGCTGGTGGTTGCCATCGCTAAGTTTACTGACACTATTGTAGTAACCGACCACCATCCCGTGGAGGGGGCGGGTGTTCGATTCAAGGGCGAGGCGGAGGATGTCATCTTGGCGCTCTGGTTCGCTGAGTATCTGAAGGATTGCATCCGTCGGGAAACCCGACAGGCAGGGATGGGCAGCAGCCAGGCGCGTGAGGAATTTCGCAAAGTCATGAGCTTGCGACTTAGTACTCGAATGCGGGAAATGCGTGAGGCACGCAATCAGGCCTTCAGCACTAGCACAGCCCTGGTGGTAGTCAACACCAAGCTTCAAGCCCGAGATAAGCACTTCGGGGGGGCGAGCTATCGCAAAGGGCGTGACGTTCAAATCTCCAACGCTGAGGCTCATCGTAAGGGTTATGATGCAGCTAACCGGGTGCAGTTCAACAACCCCCTGGGCGATGACCATCGCGCCGGCTTCATTAACTGAGGAGACTAATATGGGACGCCCTATTGTACTGTCCTGGGTGCGCCAGCGGAAGCTGGTGCTCAAACCCCGACACTACGCCAAAGTGGAGAATTGCTTGGCTCAGGTGATGAAACAGTCCTTCTGGTTGGCAGACCCTGGAGACGTGTTCGAGGTGGCGCATGCTGAGTTCGGCTTCCAGATCGCCACCGTGAAAGTGGGGGTCAATCAGTTTCAGATCATGGTATCTGAGGACATCACTTCACAGCAGGAGGCGGCATGATGGGGAGGAGGTACACTATCTACTTCAGGGGCACCAGGGATAACCCTGAGTATCTGACCCGCTCGGAGACTTACACCCACGTCGGGGCCAAAACCAACATTGGCTGGACCTCCATCATGGAAAGAGCCTCACTGTTCCTCGGGATCGGCGATGTTCCCAGGAGTGTTCGAGGGAGCTCTGAGCTGACCGAAGTAACGGCCCTAGAGTTTCGGGCGGTAGTTCCTGTAAGTGGACCATTCCCTGAGGAGGCGGACCTCATGATTGAGGAGCTCCAGGGGATGAAAGAGGAACTCGCTAACCGCTCTACCAGCAGCCTCAGTTCACTAATAACTGAGGTCTTCGGGGATCGAGCGATTCCTTATATCACCCCCTCAGAGATTGAAGACGCCCTCCGAGACAATGCCGACCAGGTCATCAGCTCACTTGTGGAGTACCAGTCCGGTCGGTCGGCGAAAGAGCGCAACCGCTGACTAAGGGACCATTAAGCAAGTTTCGTCCGGGGAGAGCACGTCGGCGCGGCGACGATAAATAGCCCGTAAGGTGCAACTTCTCCTAGTGTAGCCACTCCCCGGACATTTTTCTTTAGCTTAAGAAAACTGTTGACTCCACCTATAAGCTATGGGACAATGGCCTCACGCTAATCACTCACTAGGAGAAACCCCCATGTCTCATGAACTCAATATGCAAAACGGCAAAGCTTCCATGGCCTACGTGGGCGACACCCCTTGGCATGGCCTAGGTCAGAAGTTGACTGAGGCTGCTACCATCGACGATTGGAAGCGGGAGGCCGGCATGTCCTACACCATTAAACCCGCCCAGATGACCGCGACAGCTGAGGGTCTGTCCTCCCCAATCCACGTCCCGAACAAAGTCGCTTTGTACCGCGATGACACTGAGGAGGTCCTAGGGGTTGTTGGGAGTCGTTATAAGGTGGTCCAGCCTGAAGAGGTGCTGGAGTTCTTCCAGGACCTGGTTGAAGAGCGGGGCTTCGTGCTCGACACCGCTGGGGTGTTGTTTAACGGCTCCAAATACTGGGCCATGGCACGCACTCCGCACGAGCTTCGGATGGATAACGACATGGTGAAGGAACATCTGCTGTTGGCCACGGCATGCGACGGTAGCCTCGCAACCACCGCTCGATATGTTCGCACTCGAGTCGTGTGCAATAACACTATCCAGGCAGCAATGGGGGAGGATCGAGGTCGCAGCCCCATCATCCGCGTGGAACATCGCTCAACGTTTGATGCAACGGCGGTTAAGAAAGAGCTCCAGCTGTTGGATGAGAGCTGGAAGGAATTCACAGACACCGCCCAACGCCTGGCGGATCGGCGGGTGAGCTACGAGGAAGCTGCACGGTATTTCATTGACGTCTACGGCGATCTTGAGCTGCCAATGGCGGAGCAATCCTCAAAGATCCCCGAAGAGACCTACATGAACTTCATTACCAATAACTACTTGGGCTCGGATCTGATTGCCGCCCAGGGAACAGCGTGGGGGCTGCTAAACGTGGTGACTGAGCGCGTTGACTGGCACACGGGCAAGGTCCAGGATCGTCGCTTGAAGTCAGCCTGGCTGGGGAAAGGCGCTGAGCTTAAAATGACGGCCTACCTCAAAGCAAAGAAGCTCCTGTAGCCCTCCGCCCCTTCGGGGGCCAACTTTTTGGAGACGATGATGGACAAGAAGCGATACGAGGTTAAGTACCTGGACCCGGAGACTGAGGAGTGGGTCACCGAAGAGGTCTGGTTCGATGATTCCCCGGACCTTCCAGCTAACGACGCGGCGGAAGACTACGCCTACTCCAGAGGGGACAAAGGACCTTACGTAGTGACTGAGATTGTTCCAAAGGTTCGGGGGAAATAGGTGGCCACGATAACTGTCAGCTTTCCAGGGGTAGGAGTCTGCCGGGTCAATATGCAGACGCTGGTGTTCTTAACCCGTCACATGCGCTATAGCTACCTTTACGTCGGTGAAACCGACCGGTACAAGTACTTCCTAACGTTGCAGTCGGGCACCATAGACCTGGAGCGGCACGGTCAGGACTCAGAGTTTGTTAAAAAAGAGATTGTGCCGTATAGCCGGTGCAGCCTCAAGCACGCCGCAAAGATTTACAGCACATCAACCCTGGGTCGTACTGACAAAGCGGCGGCAGTAATCTCTGCCATCCTGAAGTCGAAGGACAGTGAGACCCGGTTTATTGCCCCCCAGGTTGGGAAAAGCGGTGAACGCGAGCGATTGTCAAAACAAGAGCGGTCACAGTTACGGGCAAACACCCTGTCTCTTAAGCAGCTGGCTGCTCAGGTAGGCATCACCAGTCAACACCTGCGGTCACTCCTTCGCAGAAGCAACCTGGAGAAGCCGGGGGGGCGCTGGGCCTGGCCTAAGTCCCAGTCTCCAGCACTGATTAAGCAGATAAAAAACCTGATGAAATCCTAGCCGGACCTATTGACAGGCGCCAGTGGATTTTGGGATAATGGCCCTACGTTCTGAAAGGAACACCAATTCAACTAAGTTTAAGGAGCAACACCATGGCACGAGCCAAGAAAGCAGTAGCCCAAGAGGATGAAGTGAAGAAGGTCTCCCCGAAAACCTCCAAGAAAGCCCCGATGAGTGAGGAGACCGGCCCCGATGACCTGGTAACCCTGAAGGACCTGTGCGAAGCGCGTGACATCCTGCCGCGAGACGCTCGAATTCAGCTGCGTCGCAAGTTCAACCGTGACGAAAATGCCCGTTGGGCCTGGGCGCCGGGTTCCAAGGAGCTGGCTGAAATCGAGGACTTCCTGGACGGGTACGTGGACCGTAAGGCCGCTCGTGCTGCTGGCAAGGACGACGAAAGCGACCAGCCCGCAGCTAAGCCGAAACGTTCGGCCAAAGCAAAACGTGCCAAGAAGGCCGTTGATGAGGAAGATTACGACGACGACGACGACGAATAATCACGTCTGAGGTCCCCCACCAACGAGGAGCCCGGGATTGACCCCTCGGGCTTTTTTACCGCTATTTAAGGAGAAAGTCTCATGAACGGGCTAATTATCGTTGAGGGCTGCGACTTCACTGGCAAGAGCACCCTCATCGCTCGACTGGCTAAAGACCTGAAGGCTATTGCATACAAGGAATGCGACATCCCGTCAAACCCCGATAAGGCTCAGGCCTGGGTGGAACAAGTTAACTCTTTGTCCCGCGACCGCATTATCATTGCGGATCGATGCCCTGCCATCTCGGAGTACATCTACGGGCCCGTCCTTCGACAGGTGCACTCCCTCACCCTCCATCAATCCTTGCGCAAGCTGTCTAACCTCAACAACCTAAAGGCAATTGTCCACTGTGACCCCGGTCTGGGTCAAGTGATGAGCTGTGATAACGAGGTCGACCAGCTGGAAGGGGTTGTTTCAAACCTGCGGGTACTTCATGAGGTCTATGGGTCGTACATGGACACTTTGAGATCTATGGGACTCCATCCGATATCTAAGGTGATTTGTCAGTATGATTGGACTCAGCCGAATGGGTACGAGGGCCTCCTGACCAGCCTTTGCACGAAGCTACACCCTGAGGACCCAGAGGCCGCCATGGTTCACGCCTTCCACAAGAAGTTTGGCGTTCCTGAGACCTGGTGCCCTGAAGATCGTCCTTCTCGGGAGGTCTTTGAGTTCCGCTCTAAGTTTCTGCAGGAGGAGCTTAACGAGTTTATCAGTGCCATGGGGGGTGAGGAAGAGAGCCTGGTTAAGGGATTTGATGCGCTGTTGGACCTAGTCTATGTGGCCAAAGGCACCGCGCTCATGATGGGGGTCACCCCCACTGCCTGGGCCCAAGGGATGGCAGAGGTTCAGCGTGCCAACCTCAGCAAAGTCCGAGCAACCGACGCGACTCAGTCTAAGCGGGGTTCTACCTTGGACGTTGTTAAGCCCCAGGGCTGGCATGGTCCGGAGGACCGATTGAAAGAGATCCTTCGCAGTCTTGGGCTCCCAGTTAAGGAGCAACCCTGATGAGCATGAAGGAGTCCTGGATTCGGCATGCAATCACCCTGTCTGCCATGCCAGCCGACTTGTATTCAGGCAGCCGCAAAATCCTCAGAAACATCCGCCTAGAGTTCAATCCGGACATGGACCTCACCCTCTCAGATGCGGGGTACAGCCGTAACAAGATGCACCAGCTCAGACGTAACTACCTCCATGAGGAGAGCATCACGGCTGCGTCGGGCCTATGGGATGAGTATCGGGAGAAGCCAAGGTACCGGTCGGTGGCTATTTCCTGCTTCGCCCGGCTGGTGAAGGACCATGGGGGGCCACGAGGCAGCAAGATGGGGTCTTGCCTTCTGGCGGTCACCATTACCATGCTCAACAGACGTGAGGCGGAGGTCAATATGCACTACCGCACTACGGAATTCTTGAAGAAGTTTCCGGCTGACCTCATCTTTCTGTATGAGGACATCCTCTCCCGCTTCAACCTGGAGGGGATGGCCATTAAGCGGGTGGTTGCTCACTTCGACAATATCACCTTCCACCCGGCTTACTTTGTGACAATTGTTCCACACCTTAAGGACCCCATTAAGTCTTTAGAGACCATTCGTCAAACCGACCAGTTGTGTTTTGATTGGATACTTAAGTGGACGGCCCGATACCTAATTCCGGAACAGGGCCGGGGCATCCAGAAGTTCGCTCAGGCGGTAAGGGTTAAGATGGACGCTGAGAAGCGAATCACTGGTAAGACCCGTGACCGACTGATCCAATACATCGACGAGCACCACCCGGGGTTCGCTCGTAGTTCGTATGATGACGCCGTTGCTAGTGTTTCCCAGAGAAAGGCTCGGCGGACACCTAGCACGAGTTGACCCGCCTTAGACAGTTGGGCAATAATGTAACTTAACGATGAGAGGAGAACCCCTGATGGCCACTTACGGCTCATTCAGTCACGCAATCCCAACCCTAATGTCCCGGCTCATTAAAAATCACCAGGTAATCAAGCCTTTTACCTGGCAATCAATGGACGTTAGCCAGCGGAAAGAGGCCACCTTGCTGGAGCGATGGGGAGATAGCTTCGAAGTGGTATGTCTAAGTGACGAACTTCAGCACTACCGGGATGATATTCACCCCAACCTGCCCTGGGCTGACAATCACTTCGAGAGAGACCGAGTTTGTGGCCTTCCCGTCAATCCGGGATTCACGTGGCAAGACTGGCCGTGGAGCAACCGGGCCAACACCTTCCGCACCCATGGGGCCCAATTTGACCACTCCTATGCTGAGCGATTCTGGCCTAAGTACGCGGGAAAGACCGTGGACGGGGCCGGGGGCGATGAGCTAATTATTGGAAGCGTGGAAACCCTCACCCCTAATCGGGGGCCTCGATTCCCCTACGGTGACCTACGTGACGTGGTGAACCTAATTGACCGGGACCCAACGACCCGCCAGGCGGTGTTACCCATTTTCTTCCCTGAGGACACCGGGGCTACGCAGGGGCAGCGAGTCCCATGCTCACTGTTCTACCATTTCTACCATCACGACGGTCGGCTCCAGATGAGGTATGACATTCGGTCATGTGATGCGTTGCGTCATTTCCGAGATGACATTTACTTAGCTGTCCGTCTCCAGCTGTGGGTGATTAAGTCTCTTCGCCTAGCGAGTCCAGACCGCTGGAAGGATCTAAGGATGGGCCGGTTTACCATGAACATTGGCTCGTTTCATTGCTTCATCAATGACGTGGACCACATTAAAGCCGCAATCTTGGAGTATCCGCGGTGATCCGACGAACGGGAACAGATCCCCACGGTAACATTCGCTGCCACGTGATCTACAACCCCCTTGAGATAATGAAGCGGGTCCGCAAGCGGTCTACTGTTCGCTTGCTCGATGAGCTTCAGTTCCTCTACGACCTGCGCGCACGGCGGCTCATGGCCGCGCAGGATCCCACCGCACATGTGGATAGCTTAGTTGCGCTAGAGGCTGAGGGCTACCTCATGATGATGGACTCCCTAAGGAAGTGGCTTCAGCCTCCCCTCACCGTGAACTTCTCAGAGGACTTAAATGAACAAAAGAGCAAGTCGAGACGCCGTTCTAATAGAAAACGCCGTTAGCTGGTCTAAACGGGCCACTTGCCTTCGTAAGAGGGTTGGCGCGGTCTTTTCACAAGAAGGACGCCCCTTGATAGCTGGCTACAACGGCGCCCCTCAGGGTCAGCCCCATTGCCTGGAGGAGGGGTGCATTATCGGCCCTACAGGGGGGTGTATCCGATGCAATCACGCGGAGGCCAACGCTATCTCGTGGGCGGCTCGAAAGGGGATCCCCCTGAAGGGCGCTACGCTCCATGTCACCGTCAGCCCCTGCCATGACTGCGCCATGCTCTTACTTAATTTGGGGCTACGGCGGGTGGTGTATCTTGAGGAGTATCGTAAATCGGATGGTATAATACTCCTTCGTCAGTCAGGTGTTGAGGTCTACGCCTATGTCCCGGAATCCTAATTGTACCAACTGCGACCTGTGCAACAAGTCCCCGGTGATCTGCTCCCCCGGGACAGGGAATGTCAAAACCCCGAGGCTAATGGTCGTTATGGAGTCCCCCACTGCTAGGGAAGCAAAGGGGGGCCGATACCTGCAAAGTGAAGCAGGCCAGGCGCTGCTGACGATGTTGGAGAACCAAGGCATCAGTCGATCTGACCTCTTCATTAGTCATGCTCTGGGGTGCGTGGTACCCTACAAGCAAAAAGTGAAAGCCTCACACCTAAAGGGGTGTTTGCCGTATTTGCGTGAAGAAATAGAGAAAATTCGGCCGCCTTGGGTGCTGTTGTGCGGGTCCTCCCCACTGAAGGCCATTAGGCGGACTGGGATCATGGACTATCATGCTAACCCTATTGAACTGGACGGGATTAACTACTTCCCAATGATGTCCCCAGGGGTGATAGTCCGGGATCCGAGCCGTAAGCCAATCATTGAAAAGGCCATTGAGAAGCTAGCCCAACTGATTCGAGGGGAGTATGAAGAACCAGAGGAAATTGAATGGTACGTAGTGACCCCAGAGAACGTAGAGGGTTTCCTATCTGCTTGGGATGAGTCCAAGGAAATATCTTTTGACGTTGAGACCACTGGGCGGATCCAGCAATCCCCTGATTTTCGGGTTAACTCAATTGCCTTTACTTTCAGCAACTTGGTGTCCTGGTGCCTCCCTCTGGAAAAGAACGATGATCCCGTGTGGGCCGCTAAGCTACTTAAGCAGCTAGGTAGCCGTAACGGCAACGAAGATAAGGAGTTCATTGCCCATAACGGCAAGTTTGACAACAATTCCATCTTCTCCCAATACGGCTTTCGGTTCTATTTGGGCTTTGACACCATGCTGGCATCCCACTTGCTGGACGAGAATAGCCCAAACGGTTTGAAGTTCCTAGCTCAGGTCTATTGCGGTGCAGAGGACTATGATGACTTAACCCTCCGGGAAAAGACTGGCCACCTTCCGCCCGAGAAACTTAAAAAGCTTTACCGATACAATTGCCTTGATACGTACTACACTATGCTCATCAAGCGCCTGTTCCGGATGAAGCTGGTAAAGCACCGCCGACTGAATAGGTTATTCAAGAGGCTGGTAATGCCGGCCGCCAGGGCTTTTGAGGTAATTGACTACCGAGGCCATTACATTCGCATGGATGCGTTAGAGCAGGCTAGAGCTACAACCACGGCGCGGATCATTGAACTTGAGCAGGAAATGAACAAGTACCAGCCAGGCCGTAAGCCCATCAATTGGGGGTCTCCTTCCCAGGTGAGCAAGTTCCTGTACGGCCATCTGAAGCTTGAATCCACTGTACTTACTGGCGACGGTAAGCCCTCCACCGGAGAAGCCGCGCTAATAGATTTGAAGGACAAGCACCCGATTGTTAACCTGCTGTTGGAATGGAGAGGGGCGAAAAAGAACCTGTCTACTTACATTGATGGTTACAGTGATCTGATGGTGGGAAACAAGCTTTACATTAGCACCAAGCTTCACGGAACGGTTACCGGGCGATTCTCATCACGTCTACATCAGACACCCAGGGATGGCACTATCCGCAATATCTATGGGGCACCCCCAGGCTACTTATACGTCTGTGCTGACTTCTCTCAGATTGAGTTGCGCCTTGTGGCTGATGCGTCAGGGGATCCTACCTTGCGACATATCTTCCGAACTGGCGGTGACGTCCATGTGGCTACCGCCCAAGCGGCCATGGGTAGTGACGACATCCCCACGAAGGATCAACGTAAGGCTGCGAAGTCGATTAACTTCGGCTATATCTACGGCATGGGATGGCGTAAGTACAAGTCTTATGCCAAAGAGAAATACGGGGTGGAGGTAACAGATATTGAGTCACAGCAGTTTCGGAAGAGATTTTTTGGTAATTACTATGGCCTTGAGCCCTGGCATGAGCGCGTCCGACAGCGCGTTGCTGCTCAGGGCTTTATGGCCTATCCCTCTGGTCGCATCCGTCGCCTTCCAGGGGTATTTTCCTCCGAGGAGTCGGTTCGTGCTGAAGCAATGAGACAGGCAATCAATAGTCCAATTCAGGGGTTTGGGTCCGGGGATTTAAAGGTCATGGCACTGCTCAGCCTTTTCGAAGAATTTGAGATGGCAGGCAAGGATGACCTATTATTGACGGGGGAGGTTCACGATTCCATCCTCGGCTGGGTGCGTGAGGACAAGGTTCAGGAAATTGGCCCGCGGATTAAGCAGCTCATGGAGCACCCGAAGTTGTTGGACCGCTTTGGGATTGAAATTTCCGTGCCCCTCGTCGTGGATGTTGAGATTGGCGACTATTGGGGCGATGATAAATACACCTTCTAGGAGAACATGATGGCGCGAAAAGTGATGACTATGCGTTGGTCAGCAATTCGAACCTGGCGCAAATGCCAGCAGCTGTATAAGTATAAGTACATCAATCTCTACAAGAAGCGTCGACCGGCCGCCCCACTGATCCGGGGTAGTATTCTAGGGGAGTGTTTGGACAAGAGGGCTGAGGGGAAGTCATTTGACCCCGTGATTCAAAAGTATCAGAAGGAGTACGGGAAGCTATTTAAGGAAGAACAGGAGGAGTACGGTGACCTACTCGGGGAATGCGCCCGAATCATCAATAACTATATTGAGACCTACCAGGACGATGGCCTAGAGTACCTGAAAGGACCCGACGGGAATCCCTACGAGATTGAGGTGAAGACGGACCTCAAAGTGGATGACTACAAGGTTCGATTTCAGGGCCACATCGATAAGCTGGCTCTCGACACTAAAGACCGCCTGCTGGTGATGGACCACAAGTCCCACAAGACCATTCCCGACAGCTCAGCCCGCTTTAATGACCTCCAGCTACTAACCTATGTATGGCTACTTCCTCAGAGTGACTTGGAGATGGAAGCTGACGGCGTGCTGTGGGACTACCTTCGCACCAAGCCCCCCACCGTCCCTGAAGAGTTGAAGCGGGGGGGCCTGACGAAACGGGCCAACCTCGACACCGACTACGCCACCTACCTGGGTGAGATCACTCGCTTGGGGCTGAACCCGGAGGATTACCGCGACATATTAAACCGGCTTAAGGAGGCGGGATTGACTCGGTATTTTGAGCGTGTTACATTACCAGCTCCGGGAAAATCAATGATCCAAAACATGGCAGCTGACTTCATGGAGACTATCCGACATATTATCTACGCAATGGATCGCGGGATGTTTGTCAGAAGTATGACCCGTGAGTGCTCCCGCTGTGAATTTCATGCCCTTTGTGCGGCTGAGTTAAGGGGACTTGACACCGACTTTATTCTGAAGCATGATTATGTCCAGGTGGATGGAGACGACCCCCATTCCCGAAAGTACAAGCCCATCAAAGTCTAGGAGATACCATGGCTATCGTCAAAAGTTCGCAGGCAGAGAAAAAATCCCCCTACAGCGCCATCATGAGTAGGATTCAGCCCGTGCATGAACTTCCCTTGACCCTCTCCGCCCTGTTCTACGGTCGCAGCGGTACGGGGAAAACCACTCTAGCGGCGTCATTTCCGAAGCCCGCCCTAATCTTGGATATCCGAGAGAAAGGTACCGACTCAGTCTATGATGTTCCGGGGATCGACGTCCTGTCAGTCACCGATTGGGACGATATTGAAGAGGTCTACTGGATGCTGAAGAAGGAGGGCAACTACAAGACCGTAATCATTGACCAAGTGTCTGCTATGCAAGACCTGTGCCGTGAAAAAATCATGGCGGATGACAATGCCTCAAAAATGAGTCTTCGACTGTTTGGAGAGCTATCTGGCCGCATGAAGGAATGGCTGACAAGCTATCGAGACCTGATCGATGACAACATCCACGTGGTGTTTCTGGCCCATGATCGCACCTTTGGCAATGATGAGGCCGAAGACGAAGACCAGATGATTGACCCGACAGTCGGTCCCCGCGTGATGCCGAGTGTAGCATCAACCCTGTGCGGCCTAGTGAAGGTTGTGGGCTGCACTCACATCCAAGAATCCTATGGTAAACGTGACCCCAAGACTCGCAAGCGAGACCGGGTAGTCAACTATTGTTTGCGTGTTGGGGCGAATGGCGTATATACTACGAAGGTTCGCACCAGCAAAAAGAATCCTGTCCCTCCCCTCATGGTCGACCCCAGTTTTGAAGGTCTGATGACAATGATGAGGGGGACGGATATCACCCCCAGTGCCCCCCGTGGGGCTAAAACTCGTATCAAAAGGAGCACTTAAACATGGCATTCCGCAAAAGTAAAGGCAAAAAATCCGCTGGTATCTCGGTTGATTTCGAGGGAGTTGAGGCCGGCGGCCGATCCCTTCCCGATGGCACCTATGCGTGCGTGGTGGATGGGATCCCTGAGTTGAAGGAGTCTCAGGGGGGGAATGAGTACATCTCTTGGACCCTGAAAGTCGACTCGGGCAAGTACAAGGGGCGAAAGGTCTGGCACAACACCAGTCTCCAGCCGCAGGCTCTCTGGAACCTGCGCAACATGCTGGAGGCAATGGGAATTCAAGTTGAGGATGGTGCAATGGACTTGGAGCTGGATGAGTTCGAAGGGCAGGCCGTGGGGGTCATCGTGGTGAACGAGAAGTATGAGGGCAAAGATCGCCCGCGTGCCTCCGAGTTCATTCCGGTGGAAGATGTCGAAGATGACGACGGAGACGACGACCCGGAAGAGGATGGCGCGGATGAAGACGACGAGCCCTCGCCCAAGAAAACCTCCCGCAAGAAGAAAGCCCCCGAGCCCGAGTTTAAAGTCGGCCAGAAGGTGACCTTCGAGGACGACGGAGAGGAAATCGCTGGCAAGATCACCGAACTGGAGGAAGAGGTGGCCACCGTGAAGGTCGGTCGTGAGTTGTACGAGGTTGAGGTCAGCGACTTGTCGGCTGCCTAATCAACAACTTGGAGGCTAGGAGGGGGGGGGATCAAGGGTTCCTCCCCTTTTTCTACTACCTATGAAGACCTGGGTTCCCGACGCCACACAACTAAAGGCTCGCAATTTTCTCCGAGCCCACTATCATTCAGCTGGGTTATTTCTTCCCCCAGGCTGGGGAAAGACTTCAATCGCATTGTCTGCTATCACCCACCTAATGCGACGGAAGAGGATCCGCCGGGTGCTGGTAGTTGCCCCTGTTAGGCCTACTTACGCGGTTTGGCCTGAGGAGCCAAAGCTGTGGGAACAGTTCCACGGCTTAACGGTAGGCGTGATACACGGAAAGGAACGTGAGCAGGTTTTGCGAGACCGTACCTATAATGTTCATGTCACAAACTACGACTCGCTGGCCTGGATCGCCCAGCAGCCCCTCCCGAACCGCTATTGGGACTTAATTGTTCTAGATGAGTCAGGGAATATTAAGCATCCTGACACTCTTCGATCCCAGGCCCTAAAGTTCCTTCAAGGGTCCCGCGGGGCCCCCTACTGTTGGATCCTGAACGGGTCACCAATTCCTAGACACTATGAAGACCTGTTTGGTCAGCTGCTGGCAATGGACGGGGGCAAGCTGCTTGGGAAGAGCCTTCGGGAGTACCGACGACGCTTTTTCCGCCAGTCTGGGTGGGGACGAAAGACCTGGACAGTCACGCGATTGGGTAAGAGACAAATCAAGCGTCTAATTGCCCCCAGGGTGTTTTCATTGGATGAGAACTCCTATAAGGACCTGCCCCTACTCAAGATGGTAGACCGTATGGTTGAGTTCCCCCCCGAGTTGAAAAAGAAATACATCCACTTTGTAAAGAATAGCATCGTCTCAATCTGTGGTGAGAAGATTACTGCCGCAAATGCTGGGGCCTTGACAATGAAAGTGCTCCAGTTCACGGGGGGTAACATCTACCTGGATGAGCTCGATGAGCGGGGGAAGAAAGTGCCCCTCCATATCCACGACCTGAAGGAGGAACAGTTGAGTGGGCTGATTGAAGAGCTCCAAGGGAATCAGCTGCTGATAGGCTATCGGTTTAAACATGAGAAGGCCCGCCTAAAGGAGGTGCTTCGACGGTTTCAGGATCCCGTACCTGTCATGGATAACCCCCGCCTAACCGTGAAACTCCAGAATGAGTGGAACGCCGGAAAGTATCGAGTGATGATGGGTAATCCGAAGTCAATGAGCCACGGTCTAAATCTCCAGAAGTTTAAGGAGGGGCACGGGGCGGTGGCCTTCTACACCCTTCCCCATGACTACGACCATTATGACCAGATGATTCGTCGAATCCGGAGGAGGGGGTTTAAGCGAATGGTGATCGTATATCGAATCATGGTAAAGGGGACGGTAGATGAGGAGCTTGCACAGCTGCTGACTAACAAAGAAATGACCCAAAACGACTTCATGCGCCATCTGGCAACCTACTGGGAGAAATTTGATGGTAGCCGTCTTTAAGAGAAGGGTTAAGGAATCCACGGTTGAAAACAGCTTTATTCGGAAGTGTAGAAACTATGAGCAGCCATTAAAGCTGAGAAAGATGAATGGTGAGGGAAACCGAAGTTGGCCCGACAGGATGATTTTGGGTAGTCAGGGATTCACGGCCTTTATAGAATTCAAGCGCCCAGGAGAGAAGCCGACTGAGCTCCAGAGTGAGATGCTCCAGGAGTTGGGCCAGTTGGGATTTCCTGCCTCTTGGTTTGATGATGCTACTAAGGCGTTTGACTGGTTAACCCACCAATACACCTGCCATTTGAGCCTGGTCAGTGATCGCAAGGGCCGAAGGGGGAAATGATGGTACCGTACTTCTATAACTTCTTCCAAAACATCCCGAGGACGGAGGGGCTCGAGATGGGTTCATACAAGGCCCAAACCCTGTTTGAACTCCTCCAACGACAGCCCTGGGCCGGCCCCCACGTCCAGGGGATGGCAGCTGATCTGGTAACTAAACTCCGCTTAGTCCACCATCCGGACTACATAGATAAGGTGCGGTCGGGTAAGATAGAAAACGGGTTTGGTACCACTGACCACGACCACGTGTTTGCAATCATAGCCAGTGTCGGGGGTTACGTTCATTCGTTTGAGACCTTGATGGCCACTGACATTCCGGCAATTTTTTCATTAACAAACGGCTTCCACCATGCGGGGTATGACTACGGCGGAGGTTTCTGCACATTTAACGCGATGATGATCGCAGCGGTTTTGGCAGATTCTCTGGACTGTGCTCCAGCAGAACACCCCGGCCAGCGGTCACGGGTACTGATCCTGGACGGTGACGCCCATTTTGGAGACGGATGTGAGGATATTATCCAACAAAAGAACCTGGTGAATGTAGACTACGTTACTACCAGCGACCTTTCACCCACTCTTCCCCCGGGACAAGACGCCCACGACTGTCTTTATCCGGCACTAAAAGACATCAGTCGCGGCTTGTATAAGGTGGTGCTGTATCAGCCTGGGGCGGATTCTTTGATTGGCGATACCTTCAGGGTGGGGAGCTATTTGCCCCTCGAGTTTGTTTCTAGGGACTACGCGGTGTTCAAGGCCTGCAAGGCCTCGGGCACAAAGGTGTTAGTCAACCTGGGAGGGGGATACGGCGCCCCCCAACATGCGGATACCGTGAATGCCCACTTGAGCACCTATCAGTCAATGGTCAGGGTTTTTTATCCTGACACGAACATTGAGTCAGTCCACCTGCTTTGAAGCCGAGCCCCTTCCTCATCATGGGATCGCTAGACTCACGTGTTCCATTTATTACTTGGTCTACAATGGCTGCTCGCTTCAACAGGGAGGGGCCGGGGGCTATGGCACCCCTGAGTAGGGTCCTCACTTCGCTGTCATGACCCCCTACTTTCAGGTTAAGAAGAGCGTTGATGTACTCATGAGACAACCAGTTGGGGTCCAGTGTCGAGTCAGCCAACAGTGCGACCGCGTGATCTTCGTAGGAGTTAGCCCCCCCAAGGGGCGGAAGCGGGGTACTAGACAACGGAATACTTTTCCCCGCGTTCTTCAGTTGAGCCAGGGTGAGCGCACCAATCTTCTCATCGTTGGTCATATCCATGAACTCAGATGGGGTAGTCACCGGATGACTCCGATCCCCCCAACTGAGTTGCTCTGCCGAGGGGATCAACCGGTTTTCCCCCAGGATGGGGTTCCTAACGATGGCATCGGCCATATTCTGGTTTTTCCTAATCATGTTCAAATCGGTAAGGGCCCCGGTGATATTCACCATTCCCCGCTCACCACTCATCACATCCCAAATACCAGGATACAGCCGCTTACCCACCCCGGACCCGGGCCAAGAGCCAATAGTGTCCAGAACGTAGGCCTTCTTGTCGCCAAGCCTCATAAGGGCCTCGATGTCCGCGTCACTGAGGTCAAGCTCATCAACGGCGTCTCGAAGGGTCAGGGGACTCACAACATACTCAACACCTTGAGCCCCCAGGAGGTCTCGAGCAACAGTCATAGGACGACTTGGATCCCCCGAGGGCATATTCTGAAATTCGACCCCGTAAATTCCTCTGGCGTCTCGCTTATCCCTTGCGGGGCGAGGGGCCGACGTGAAGTAGTCCTGCTTAGGGATGGCGTTCATCCTCTTGCCAATCTCCCCAAACTCCCTCTTAGTAAGCTGCTGACCCCTAAGGGTGTTCAACAGGCTTCGAAACGTGCCGCCGGCCATATCCAAGGCTCCTATGACAAAAGACGAAACACTGAGGGCGTTACTCGTCCCATTCGGGGTTATACTCCTCCAAGCGGCGATTCGCCTCTTCCTCCGCTATTGCAGAAAGTGGCGACATCCCGAGGAGGGGTGAAGCACGATACATCAACTCCCCCAAGGGCTTGCGGATCCCCATTCCCCCACTCATAGCAATATCAATCAGCTGACGCCCCCCAGGAAGATAGGGGGCTGACATCGCCAGCTGAGACGCCAGTAGGCCCGGGCCTCCTAAGGTGTATCCACCCCCCAATAGTCCAAGGCCCATCATCGAGCGGTAAGCCGTCCCCGAATCGGCTAGCCTACTACCTAGTACTCGGTTGCCAAGGTCAGCTTCCGGTTGCATGATTGCCTTGCCACGAGCAAATTTCCGTTTGTGTTTAGACGCGTCCATAGTCTTACTGGAGGTCATGAGCTGTCCAGGAGTGAAGACCCCCCCATTGGGGCCAGACCGGGCGGCGGCGTTCTCCAGTCGGAGAAACTCGCTCCAGGCCTTATTGATGGGTTGAAGTTGCCCCTGATAATCCGGGTTCACTCGACCGATCATTTGACGGAGGGCGTTCTGAACCTCTCGCAAGGCATCACCCAACTGAGCCTGGTCAAAGTCCGGTGAGCGGTGGTAGCCAGTCGCCAGTCGACCCAGCTCCGACTCCACTTCCTTCAGGGTGGTGCCACTGGCCATTCCTTGTGGGGTAAATTTGTCATATAGCTTTGTCTTCAGAATCCGGTGGAACTGTTCCTGTTGGTTTTTAGGGAACGAGCTGTCAGCCATCTGAGTGAGAATATCTAGCTGATGACGAAATGGCTTATCAATCTGACCTTTCAGGTTAGGGAGCAACGCGTCATACGATTTAGATAGCTCATCCCCTACGTGGTCAATCATCTCATGCCCCGGCCTCACGTTTTTGGGAAGACTCTTATTGACGTGCCCTAAGACCCTGTTAGCCATGCCCCGGTTGAATTCACGGATTGTGGTACGTTCACTACTGGCAATCGCATCACCCAGACCTGGAATTGACCTGGCGCCCTCCTCAGCACGACGGAACACTCCGCCAAGTCGCTGTCCTGGAGTTGGAGTAACCCCCATTTGGCGCAGCTGCTGAATGTCGTCAGGAACGTTGGGGGCGACTGCTCGAGTAAACGGGGCGGCAAGTAGTCCAGCAACTGTGCCTCCAACACCGCCTGTCCCTACCTGCTGAGCCTTCTGACCCATGAAGTCCCCCTGGGAGGAGGCATTAGTGACTGGCATGGCCGCGCTATAGGTTCCGCCCGCGGAGGCGTCCTTCAGTCGGTTGGCCAGAAAAGCCCTTGCCGATCCCGCCAGACCGCTACCGGGGGCAGCAACCGAGCGGGCGGTCATCAGGCCAGGCAGTGCGAAGCTTAAGGCTGTGCCCCCTAAGATGTTGCCAGCTAGTCGGGGAACATCTAAGTCCTCAGGGCCGCCCCCCCTGACTGACGCATAATCCCTTTCACGGTCGGCCATGTACTGATTGAGCCCCCCTGCGGTAAGAGGAAGCCCAACAGTTTCTTCCATCCCCTGATAAAGCTGATCTTTGATCCCACTGAGCGGGTCAAGGTTCGCTAGGGCTTGAATCACCCCCAGGGGCATATCCGTGAGTCCAGCTTTGAACCCCTCCACTGCCGCAGTGGGGTTTCCAGCCCGCTTAACGATGCTTTCATTGCTGCGATAGCTGCGGGATTTCAACTCCTCAATCAGGGCCTGAACCGCCTCATCATCACCACTTTGATCGGCGGCAACAATAGCGGCCTCCAGTGCTTCCCGGGAGTAAATCGGCGTACCCATGTCAGTCTCCTTAATTGCCGCCATGCTCTTTCATGATCTCCTCAATCGAGCGCTTTGGCCGAATAGCCCTCATCTCGGTGTCAGAGAATAGCGGGTTCTCTTTGGCCCAGTCGGCTAGCTGACGATAGAATCCCTCATCAAAAGTTTTGCGCGGATTGCTAGCACGGTACTCCCGAGCCAGACGTGCGACATCCTGAGACCTCTGGGCCATCTTCCGCTTAATCATAATCAGTTGAGCGATACCCTCCGAGGAAGTAGCCAGGCCGGGGACCGACTTGAGTAGGAACTCACGGTCCTGATTAGACAAGGCGCCAGGCATACCGGCCCCACCCGCGGGGTTTCTCAGCTGAAGCGCTAGCTGGTTACCGATTGCCGTAGCCGCCTGCTTATTTCCCAAGTTGTCATCAACATCCCACCCAATCGCATGGGCCCACCCCGCCAGCTCGGTGCCAAGGGGAGTTAGCTTACCCGTCCTCACCCCCTTAAGTAGATGCTCCAGTTGATCGTAGTAATACGATTGGTCTTGGGCAACTTTTGACTCAGTCTGGAGCTCTTCGTAAGCCTTTCCCATTGCGGCGCCAACAGCTTCACTCTCTTTCACCTCCTGGGGGGTTTGGAGCGTTCCAGGTGCCGGGCGGGGCCCGGAAATACCCCCGCCTGCTGTGACCGTGGGGGCAGGAGAAGCGGGGGGGCTCTGTAGCTGTGGGGCGTCCATCACATCCAGGTCTCCCTCCATCCCGTTGAACCCCTGAGAAAATACCCCAGAATAATAATGGATGAGGTCCTGTCTGGCCTGGGCCCGCTGGTTAGCATTATCAAACGTGACATCCCTCAGGTCGGAGTCAGCCGCCTTTTCAGCAGCTGACATAATCTCTTTGCTATAGTTACCCGCCTGGACCACGTGGCGCCGAGTCGGGTCCAGGTCACTAACGGCCCAAACAGTACCGTCTTTACCCCGCATGAACTTGAACCGTTCAACCCCAGAGGAACCTGTCAAAGACCCGCCTTCAGGAAGAACTTGATCCTCCAAGGCCAGTTTCGCCAGCTCCAGCTCATTGCGACTTGCCCGACGTTTATCCTGGTTCCCAAAGTACGCTGATCCTGCGCGGCCAATCAATTGTCCATAATTAGCCGGCCCCTGAGCGGCAGCCTCCAACATAGCCCGTCCAGTCTGGTCCATCCACCCAGGCTCCTGTTCTGCCTGCAGTCGCCCCTCAATTGTTGAGGCCAGCTCCAGTCGCTTATTGAGGAGCTTTTTCATTAGTTCCGTGCGCGTAGACATCAGGTCGTTATTGGAGGTCCCTGTGCTCGGGGGGGATTTAGGACTAGGGTGGAGCTGATTCAGATCTAGTCCCTCAAAAGCCAGCTCTTCCGCTAACGCCGGGTTGTTAGGATCCCCTAGCAACTCTTGAATCAGTGTTTCTCGGCGCAAAGCATCCCGGGAGGGCTGACCAGCCGCATAGTCGTTATTGATTGCCTCCCACTCATCAGGCATACCGCCAGAGGCAAGCTTCACTAGGCCCCCAGCTTTTAGCTGAGTGCTCCAGGAGGATGACTGTTGAGGGGTACTAACCCCGAAGGTGTTCTTCCAATTATTGAGTTGCTCCCACGGGTAGTTCTGCTGAGCCAGCTGATTCTGATAAAGCTGGTTGTTCACTGCCTGTTGCTGGGTCTGCTGAGCCTGGCCGGCCGACAGGAGGGTGCCATAGTCCGTCACGCCCAACTGGTTCTGAGTGGATCCGAGGGTAGTGTAGGTCTTTGAAGCGTCCAACCCCGTATTAGCCGCCAGTTGAGCGAAATCGGTATAGCCCCCCAGGGCGCTATCATACGACTCCTTCAGGGCGGAGGCCTGCTGTCCAAGGATGTTGGCCTGGGTGTCCCCCGCCGCTTTGCCTAGGGCCATTGCCTGACGAGCACTACCAAACTGCCCAAGACCCCCGAACTGATTAGCAACTGCAGGGGCTACATTCTCGTTAAAGTTCTTGTTTCCGAGCCGAGCAATCTCATCAACCACCCCGGAGAGGTAAGGGTTAAGAAACTGCTGAACCTGGTTCGGGTCAAATTGTGCGGACCCAAGGGCCTGGCTTAGCGCGCCAAAGCCGCTCTGAATCGCAGGCTGCCAATTACCCAGGTTGGACTGGGCCAGGTCGAAGGCCTGCGTTTGCATGGGATCAAAACCGGCAATACTCAACTGAGGCGGAGCCGCCGAAGTTGTTGCATCATAGGCCGACTGGCCGGCGTTGAGCAGGTTTTGTACCGCGGTATTATAGAACTCTGGGGTTCCGCTAGTACTTTCGCTATAGGTAGAAGCCATTACTTACCTCCTAGGTAATCCAAGGGGTCCTTAGCCTTCGGTGGAATCTTACTAGACGGTGCGGCCCGTTTGTGCTCGCGAACTCTTTCACGCATGCGGTCCAGCTTCCTAGCTCCTTCCTCCGGGCTCCCATCACCTAGCGCCGATACTACATCAGCATCTATCACGTACTCATCGGGGCCGAGTTTAGCATCAATCAGGTCGTCTTGGCCGCCTCCGGGGCCCTTCACTAGCCGCCCGGATCCCATGTGGTCGGCTAGCATACTGTTGAAGATCCCGACCTCATCGTTCAGGTTGAAGGCTCCCCCCAACACCGCCCTCATCTCCTTCAGGTACTCTTGAAGCAAGTCATCGTCCGCAGGAGCACTGGTGGAGTCCGCCTTTCCCTTTGCGCGTACGGCTCCCCCTGCCTTGTATCCCAGTGACTCAATTCCTGCCAACAGTTGGCTATTATCCAAGGGGGACACCGGGGCACCAATCGAGTATCCAGCAAAGGGGTCACTGTTTCCCGGGGCAAAGCCCCCCTCCTGCTGGGCTTGATGAAGGTAGTTTAGCCAAGGGTTAGATTGGCCCGCCGCCAGGTGTCCTTTATTGGCCAGGATATCTGACACCATGGCTCGTCCGCTAAGCGCCTCGGCCTGGTTGGCTTTTTCGCGGCTTCTATCCAAGTCAAGCCGGCCCAAAGCCGCTTGAGCCTGGGCCTTCTGCAGCTCTTGGGCCGCCTTGTTCGCCTGCCAGTTACCATACATCCCGAGGGCGCCCAGGCCAAGCTTACCAGCGGACATCCAGTTGGGGTTTCCTTTTTTGTCGGTCCCCCCCAGCCAATCAGCTACCTTTGAGACCGTGGGGGAGACCCCGTTGACCAACTCATCCCACCAGCTGCCTTGCTTAACGGGGGTAAAAGACAGGTCACTCACCGGAGCCAGGTAGTCAAGCCCAGTGTACCCCCCTAGCAAGTTCCAGTAGTCGTTATCTAGCAAGTCAAACATGCTAGCACTAGAGGACGAGATAGGCCCGCCCAAGTCAAAATCGAAGAATTCAGCATCGGTCATTTTTTTAGCTCCTTACATCCTCTGGCTGGAGGTGGATGATTGTTCTGCCCATTTCATAATGCCCATTCAGGAAGTTTGATGTGAACCTGAGGCGAATTTGGCGCCGCTGCTCATGCATATCAATTTTACCTGTGGTGCCGTCAAAAGTAAACAACTCGCTTTCTTCAGTTGTTGACTGAGCCAGCTTCTCACCAAGTACCTGTACGCTCATCTGGCCAAACATAACCAGATCGGGTTCAACTCGTGAAATTTGAGTCCAAAAGTCGAGTCCCGCGGGCTTTTCACCGTCAGCCCCCCCCGTCGGGTATCCGAAGTCGGAGGTTTCAAAGTAGGACTGGATAGCCAGTTGGCTGCCCCCTACTACGGCATCTCGACCAAACTCATGAACATACGTTGAGTAGTTGCCCCCCGCGTTGGGATTAGCATCAAACATAACGGGGTAGCGGAACACTTGTGACGGGTATCCCGCTGATCGGGCCAACTCAAGATCATACCAGCAATTCTCCCGGACATTGTAGATAATGGCGTGAGTGCATTCAGTTGCCGTGCCGGTAGGAAAGAACCACCAGATCTCCCCAAAGCGGGTGTTCTTAGTAGCCCAGATTTTGGACCGCTGGTTGTAGTTCACGTTGTCAAAGAACCAATTAAGGTTTTGACTGTTCGGGACCTCCTGCACCGTGCCGTTAAACATCAAGAATCGGTCAACCCCGATCCAGTAGAAGGCGCCGTCGTACTCAATTGGGGAGTTCTGGGCCAGGATGGAGGATTGACCAGATACAGGGTCGTATCGGAACTCCCCTCCCACACGACTCACTCGAATTAGGCTATCCAAGGCCCAGAACAACCCCGCGGGGCTGTTAGCCCCACCCCTGATTGGCAGACCCTTAACGATCTTACTACCCGCCACGTTTACTTCGTTAGCATCATTTCCAACCGCAATCCGCCAATCGTTTGTGGCGTTAGCATTGTTGTTCTTAATGAGGCCGTTACTACCGTAGGCGAAAATGTAGGGCTGAAGGACTACCACTCCCCCTGACACCTCTACTGTGCCGCCATCGCCGTCGTCTACCGCCAGGGGTGTCGCGGGATTGACCCCTAGGGGTGTGTAGTAAAGCGGAGTGTTAGTTTCACTAGCGATATCATCGATATTGGACGCCGGGTGGATAATTAGCTGGTTTAGTCCCGTTCCTACCGCGTCGAAGATTGCGCCGCACTGGAACGTGTAGCTGTCGCTAGCAGGCAATCCAGGAAGGTCAGCTGAGATCGAGACGGATGATGCCGCATCAGGGGTGGTGGTAGAAACCCAGACCTTATTCTCCCCAAACCCGTACAGGTATTCCAGCTTGCCCCGGGAATACACGTAAGCTCCACGAATCCGGGTGGTGGGGTTGTTGGCTACCTCCTTATAGCCCCCCATCTTACGAGGGCGGCCACGCTGAAACCGCACCCATTGACCGTCCACATAGCTGGATCTATCAAGCACCGTGCCGTCCCGACTCAGCCCTGGGGAGGGGTTAATCTGGTAGATAATGCCCTTGTTGTCCATGGTGTCCTCTTAGGAGTAGCGCAGCTTATAGGCGGGGGCTAAGTCCCCCCACAGTCTATCAATGGCCGAGTCTACCCGACCGCGCTTAGTGGCATCTAGGGAGAAGTAGTTATCCCGTCCTTCAGTAACCGACCCCCCGGGGGATGAGCGAGCCATGGGCATCTGGAAACCTCCTTGTTGAGAAGTTTGGCCCATCTTAGCTAAGGCAGTGCTAGCTCGACTGGTGTCCCGGCCTTGGAGCGCTTGCGCGGCGTATTTACCCAGCGCCCCTCCACCAAACGAGGCCAGTGACCCTCCCCCGAGGGCCTGAGTTAGGCCCCCGGAGAGACCCCCAGAAACTGCCCCCGCCAGTAGACTGTTACCAATGTCGCCGCCAGTTACAGCAGACCTCAGTGCTGCCGACCCTCCGGACTTAACTGCTGAGTTGAGCAAGGCCTGGGCTGTGGCATTATCCACACCCAACTTAGACGCCAGGTTAAGTTGGCCCGCCTTTCCTCCAATCCTGCCGCCTAGCCACCCAGTCGCACCACCTACTAAGGCCCCCTTAAGGGCATTTCCCCCAGTTAAGCCAGCCTGTAGTCCACCCATTCCAGCTCCAAATAGAGCCCCTGAACCCGCGGTTCCGAGTCCAGTAAGACTACCGATACCTCCAATTGCCGCCGGTCCCAAGACCAAGGATGCGATGCCTAGGGCTTTTGCGATGGAGGGCCCGTCACTGGTATTAGTCCAGCTAGCGGTAGGAAGGGACAGGGGGCCGGCGTTTACCAAATTATAATAAGACCCCCCTTTACCGGCCATGGAGGACCCAAAGTCCCCAGGAATGAACTGCTTGTTACGTTCATCATAAAACAGAGTCTTAGTCCCATTCCCTGAAGGGTCAGGAACCTGGACGGGTTTCAGGTCAAAAAAGCTTTGCACCCCAAATCTCGAAAGGTTAGGAACAAGGCGCTCAATGTGCTGAGCGGTATTCCCCGAACGGTTGGCCAGACTGTACCCAGGAACTGTGGAGGTAAAGGACTCTAGCTCTTTTCGAAGTAGGGCGTCGTTCCCTCCCCCCCGATTCACCTGGGCCACAGGAGAAGACTGGAGCTCCTTAAGCGAGTCGTCCCAGCTACTAAGGTAGTTCTCGTAGCCTTTCTGGAGCGCCGATTTGTAAGACTGTGAGGTAGATCCTTGGGAGGCCTGCTTAAGATACTCATCCAAGGATGTCGGTCCAGCAGGCCCAGCATCACCAAACCCACTGAGGCTATTTTGAAACAGCAGATGATCCAGCTCTTTACGCGAGGTGATGGGTTGGTGGTTAGCTTTGTTCCAATCAAAGATTGCATTGAGTTGCTGATCCTGAGTGGGGGCGGTCAGGTACTTACTCCCCAACCCCGAGGGGGCGTAACTATTCTTGCTCAGTTGCGCTGAGATAGAGTCCTGGTCGCTGCCGAGGTCCACCGGACGTGGGGTCAGATTAACCCCAAGCAGGTGTGCTAGGTCTCGATATTCTCCTGACATCAGTAAATCTCCCGCCAGTTAGTGGCTACAGCAACGTTTGCTGAGCCAGACATTGAAGTAGCTACAAGAGTATGAGACGGCTGCGACCCGTCTAGGGAGCTGACACTGTTAGGAAAGCGGCCAGCAATTTTAGCAATGGTCGCCCCCCCGCTTGATCCTAGTCCGTCAAGGGAGTAACCTTTAAGGACAGATACCCCGCCTGTTATTCCAGTTGCGGAGGAGTCTTGCTCAACACAGGAATCAGCAGCAGCGGCAGTCCAAGAGGCCCCAGTTAGGATGCCCCCATATACCACCTCCCAATAAATATCATTGGTAGTCGTACGAACGGTGAAGTCTATAAGAACATACCAAGCGTAATTCGTAACCCCCCCAAACATCGCCGCCGGCCGAACGGATAAGACAGGGCGGCGACTGGTCACTGAGACAGGGGAGCTTCCGTTTGATGCAGAGTTAAGATGACCGGCCTGAAAGTCGTCATCGCCACCCTCAGCCATAATGGAGGTGCAGATCATCTTCATGGTAGCCGCCCCACCAGACGTACCGACGTTGAAGATTTCCCCGCGAGCAGGCAAATTCGCAGTCTTCATGTACGCAGTAGTTAAGACATTGCCATGGTAGAACTCATGGGCTATGATTGGCACCCCGTCAATAAAGAATCCGACCCGGACGCGCCCAGCCCCCAACCACTGAAGATCTAGGAACATCAGCTGGGTTTTAGTGATATCCAGGATTTTACCACTCGACCCCGTACCGTCCAGCTTGTCCCGGTTCCAGCTAACTTGAGCTGCGTATGCCGCATCAGTTGAGGAGCCCGATACAGAGGAGCGGTTTACAACCCGGAGATCAGTGTCATTCTGTTCGAGGAAAACGCCATCGTCCTCATTGAAGTACCCAACCCGGCGCACTACATTTGGCTCCGCAGCCCCGAATAGAAAGGTCTGAAAGTAGAGTTGGGACTTGCCAGATTGATAGCGCCAACAAAGTCGCGTTTGGCGGATGACGCCATCACCGTCCGTAGACCCCCCAGTAGACAGCTGCACGGCGGACTCATTAGGAAGGTGGGTTTGGGATCCCGCGCCAGTGGTTGCTGATTGCCAGTCCCGGGAACCCAGCCCATATTGAAGCTGGGCATCAAACAGGGTGGTAACTTGACTGGCACGAAGGCGGTGGAAGGCATCCAACCCGGCCCCATCCTTAAATCCCAGCTCCTCCAGGTTGATATAGCTCATAGTGATAGGTATCCTGTACCAAAGACGGCCTTCAGCTGAAGGCTGGTGTAGTTATTACTGAACACCACCCCCTCCGTAGACCCGTTAATTGTGTCGGGGGCGGTGGGTTTAACAATCACACTGCCCCCTCCCGCCACCTTAATCACCCGGAACTCTCTCCCTTTGTTGGCCCTGGGGAGGGTGATTACCACGTTTCCTGCGGTGGTATCAGCTAATAGAACCTCATCCTTAGGGCTGGGCGCGTAAGCCGACTCAGTGATGACGGCTACTGAAGTAGCCCCCGCCAAATCTAATCGATCCTGAAACCCCAGGACTTCCCGAGGATGGGTGTGGATAAAGCACTCACCGGAGCCAACAAGCTGCGATAGCTGTTCAGGGGTTATCATTGGGCTTTTGCCCCTCCAAGGCCGTCTTACAGTCTTGATTTAGCCGCTGACACGATCCATAGTCGGTCATCATGTCAATTTCCCACAGTCGACGCCCCAGGTCATCCCCCACCTGAGGGGGCTCCGCCAGTTCGGCTGGACACAGCTCCAGGCAGACAGGGGGTGGCGGCAGGGAAATTGGCACAATACGCGTCCATGACCCGCAAGCGCTCATCAGGAGTGAAGCCGCAATCACGTTCAGGTAAGCTAGTGAGTTCACGTTTAACCCTCGTTACAGTTTTGGTGATGGTACGCTGCTTCTTTTCACGCTCAGCCCGGAGTGAGATATCAAGCCTAT
>ERZ795048.278-NODE-278-length-57691-cov-8.815220_pt1 | contig 57691 bp, 47 predicted proteins | sample MGYA00375132_ERZ795048 | MGnify/ENA primary metagenome ERZ795048 (study PRJEB30177, sample SAMN05720225) | activated sludge metagenome | isolation source: Anaerobic digester | place: Hong Kong | collected 2014-12-17 ...
GCTCCTCGCAATGACCGATTAATATGATAAATGTTAATAATAAAACGCCTAACTCCAATAATTAAATTTCTTGAAAAAAGAAGATAGTTTTATAAATTCAGTGAAAACATATATTCCGGGTTTTGTGATGAATAAAGATGATATAAACAGGCTTCTCAGGGAAATACCCCAGGTGGAAAAACTGCTTCAGGATGAGGAGATAGAATCATTCATTTCTGTAATAGGGAAGATCAGTACTGCTGAATGTGTTAGGCAGGGAATAAGTTCCTTCAGGGAACGGATTATTTCCGGTGAAGGCTCTGATCTTTCTGAACTCAGGCCTGTGATAATTGAAAAACTGAAATTAAAGTCCTCTGAACGACTCCAGAGGGTCATCAACGGCACAGGGATTATTATTCATACAAATCTCGGCAGGGCTCCCCTGGGTGAAAAAATTTTCAACAGGCTGAAAGAGAACATATCCGGATACTGCAACCTTGAGTATTATATTCCTCTAAAGAAGAGAGGGAAAAGGGGCGGATTTGCGGAGGAGCTTGTCTGCCAGATGACTAAAGCTGAAGACGCGCTGATTGTGAACAATAACGCATCAAGTGTTTTCCTGATCCTGAACGAGCTTGCAAAGGGGGGGGAGACCATTGTTTCCCGTGGTGAACTGATCCAGATAGGGGGAGGGTTCCGCATCCCTGACATAATGAACCAGAGCGGTACAGCGCTTGTGGAGGTGGGCACTACAAACATCACCACGCTTGATGATTTCAAACGGGCGATCACGGAAAATACAAAGATGATCTTCTCTGCCCATACATCGAATTTCAGGCTCGAGGGATTTACCGAGTCGCCTTCAATGAAGGAGATGGCCTCTTTGAAAAATGAAAATATAGTTTTTGTCCGTGACATGGGGAGCGGCAATCTCGTGAACGACTGGATGCCCGGAAGTTTTGAAGTAACCGCCTATCATGAGATGGCTCAGGGCGCTGACCTTGTCTGTTTCAGCGGCGACAAACTGCTGGGGGGCGGGCAGGCCGGTGTAATAGTGGGGAGGAGGGACCTGATCGCCAGGCTGAGAAAAAACCCCCTGATGCGGATGCTTCGCGTGGACAAAATTACGTATACTATACTGCAGGAGACGCTTCTTTCCTATGTGAACGGAAGCTATACTGATACCGAACTCTGGAGAACAATTACACAGGGCGCGGAGGCTGCTTCCAGACGTGCCGCAAGGCTTATCCGTATGTGCGGAACTGAAGCGAATAATATATTGAAGAAGGTGAAGACCAGGTGCGCTTATGGCGGAGGTTCAATGCCTGGTGAGGAACTTGACAGCTTCGGGGTCGAGATCTCCCTGCCGGGACTTTCTCCTGATGATATTTATGATTATTTTGTTTCATGCGCGCCCCCGGTCGTAGGGACTGTCAGGGACGGGAGATATGTTATTGATATGTATACTATTCATGAAAGGGACATGAAGCCCCTTGCTGAAGACATAAACTCAATGTTAAATAACACGGTAAAATAATATGTATATAGTTGGAACATCAGGCCATATTGATCACGGGAAGACATCCCTTATCAGGGCCCTTACCGGGGTGGATTGCGACAGGCTCCCGGAAGAGAAAGAGAGGGAGATGACAATTGATATCGGCTTTGCCAGTATTGAGTATCCCAGGTTCGGCACTGTCAGTATTATTGACGTTCCCGGCCATGAGCGTTTTATACGGAACATGGTGGCAGGGGCATGGGGTGTTGACCTTGCGCTTCTGGTTATTGCCCTTGATGATGGCTGGATGCTGCAGACAGAGGACCACTTCAGGGTGCTTCAGCTGCTTAATATAGAGAGGGTTATTGTTGTAATAAACAAGATCGATCTGGGCGACGAGGAGATGCTTGAAATAGTAAGGGATGAGGTCAAAGACAGGCTCTCCCAGACCCAATATTCCGAGGCTGATATTGCTGCTGTTTCCGCGAAAACAGGGGAGGGGGTGGCTGAGCTGAAGGATCTGATCCTTGTTAATCTCAGAAAACTTTCAAAAGCCCCTGATTCGGACAAGCCCTATCTTTATATAGACAGGGTATTTTCGCCAAAAGGTGTCGGTACGGTTATTACAGGTACTCTGAAAAACGGAATTTTCAAGGAGAATGAAACTGTCACACTCCTCCCGCTGCAGAGGGAAGTGAAGATAAAGAAAATCGAAAGCCATTACCGTGAACTGCAGGAGGGTGTGCCGTCACAGAGGACAGCGCTTAACCTTACCGGTGTTTCACAGGATGAACTTGAACGCGGTGATATTGTCTGCAGACCCAACTTTTTCACAGAGAGCGATAATATACTCGCCTGGTTCAGGCCACTTGATAAGAAGAAAAAGGTAAGGAACAACACCTATGTTGAAGTACTTACAGGCACAGATTCATCAAAAGGTAAACTTATCATGGTCAGGGAGACAGAGAAGGATGAGACCGAGTTCCCGGTGAGGATCCATTTTGACGGTAAATCAAATTTTTATCCTGGCCAGCCCTTTGTGCTTACCAATCCAGGGGGGTACAGGATTATAGGAGGGGGGAGAGTGGTTCTCCCCGATTATAATCCCGGGAAGCACAAGAAGATCATCAGGGAACATACAGACCTTCTTAACACATTTTCACCATCCGATGTATTGTCCTTCGGTATAGCAGTTAACGGCGTTCTTCAGCGCGGAAGGGCCCTTTCCATGCTCCCCTCCGGTAAAAAAGCTATTGAACGAATTATAGGGGAGCTTGAATTAAACGGTGATATTATAATTAAAGGTGAAACGATATTCTGGAAGGGGTTTTATTCTGAATCATTTGAAAAAATGAAGGAGATTATTAAAAAGAAACTCGGCCCCAACCTTAAAGAGGTGTCTGACTCGTCCGGAGTTCCCTTTGATATCTGCTCCCTTGTTATAAAGGACATTGTAGCGGCAGAGACGCTTATAGAAAAGGACGGCCGGTATTTCACATCAGATTCAATTACCCCTGACAACCTTCCTGATTCGAAGAAGAGAATACTTGCCGATGTGCTTAAAAACGGGGGGGAGGGGATTGAACTGGATAAATTGAAAGATGATATAATGAAAAAAGAGGTGAAAGACCTGATAAAGCTTGATTTTCTTGTGAGCCTTGACGGTAATATCATCTATCACAGGGATATTTATGATGACATGATAAAGAAGGTCCTTGTTCTTTTTGATACCAGGGACAAAATTACAGTTCCTGAAGCAAAGGACGCTGTCAATCTTTCAAGGAAATATATACTCCCGCTTTTAAACAGGATCGAATCTGACGGCCTGATTAAGAGGCTGGGTGATTTCAGAATAAAGGTATAAGCATGTTTCTGGGGATAGATATAGGCAACACCACAACAATGCTCGCGCTTTTCCGGGATGATTCCCCGAAACCGGAAAAAATAATGAGATACAGGACTGACAAAAGAGGAGATGACGCGGAACTGGCGTCAGTTCTAAAAATGACCCTGAGAGGATATGCAGATTTTAATGTCCTTGAAGCGGAGATAACAGGGATCGCATTCTCAAGCGTTGTGCCTGAGATAAGCGGCTCATACAGGCGGGTCTGCAGAAGACTTTTCTCCCTTGAAGCTTTTGAGATAAACGCAGCGAGCCGGCTTTCGATTTCAATAAACTATAAGGACCATGGGCAGCTCGGTATTGACAGAATTGTCAATGTTGAAGCAGCTTACCATGAATACGGGCCCGGCTGCATTGTCGTTGATATAGGTACTGCCGCTACCTTTGATGTACTGAACTTTGAGGGGTGTTTTGACGGGGGGCTTATTTCTCCCGGCATAGGTACAACAATAAAGGCCCTTTCGGATGCCGCGTCTAATCTCCCTGAGATCGTTTTTGAGATGCCGGATGACCTGATTGCCAGGGACACGGCCAATGCCATAAAGTCCGGTTTTTATTATGGCTGGATCTCCATGGTGGAGGGAATATGCGACAGGATTGAAGCGCTTTATGGAAGGGAATTCAGGGTAATACTTACAGGGGGATTTGCAGTGAAAATGAAAGAGGGGTTTAAGCGCAATGTGATTATAGACCCTGACCTGACAATGCGCGGGATAAAATATATTTTTGACAACATGTAGCATCTTTTTCTATTTTGAGAGGGGATGTAAATATTAAAAAGGATGTAATAATGGCCAAAACACCATACGTATACTATAAGTTTCTGGGGATACATTCATTTATAAGCACCCTTGACAATTCGGGGACAGAGTATACACTGTTCGATGATGAATTTTTAGATGTATTTTCAAAGCATAATGGGATTATAAAAGAAGAGGACACGATCATATCCGGTATTCTTACACGGGAGGGGCAGCAGGTGTTTTTTGCTGAACTCGGCATAAAGATAACAAAAAGTTTCATTTCATATTTTGTCTTTATATTTGATCATCATCCCACTACAGATGATGTGGAGAGCATAATCCTTGGTCTTGAAGACCTGATTAATAATAATCTGGACAATGTCGATCCCTCAGAGATAGCCGGGACAATGCAGAACCCTTCAGGCGGCCATACAATTAATTAAGCAGGCTGGTATTATTTAAGGTTAAGAAAGCCGACCGGGGTAGAAGAAAAAGTCATTCCCGTGAATACAAATCTATTAATTATTTACTTGAATTAGGCGAAATTTAACATTGATGATAGGATTATTGCTTTAAATATCATAATTATTTAAATTATGTCATTGCGAACGACCGGAGGGAGTGCGGCAATCTGTTAAGGCTGGAAACAATACCGGTTTATACTGAATATTTTCTATCCGGAACAGATTGCCGCGTCGCTTAAGCTCCTCGCAATGACAGATGAATATGATAAATGTTAATAATAAAACGCCTAACTCAAGTTGTTTATTCTGAATAAACTCTGGTGCTGGAAATAATGAGTCTCCGTCTTCACGGAGATAACCTGAGCAAACTCTTCTAATATCTCGCCACAAGAGTTATAATAACATAATAAATCAGCGGAATAAAAATCGCCGGAAGAAGGTTCCCCACCTTGATTCTTTTCAGATCAAGAAGATTTATCCCTATTGCCATAATAAGTATGCTTCCAACAAGTGATGTTTGTGAAATTACATCAGGTGTAAGCCACGGCTTGATAAAACCGGCCATAATGGTTATTGTTCCCTGGTATATAAATACCGGTAACGCGGCGAATGCAACTCCTATCCCCATTGTTGCCGCAAAGATTACGGCACTGATACCATCAAGAATAGATTTGGCGAAGAGTGTGGCAGTGTTGCCGATCAGTCCATCTTCAAGTGATCCAACAATTGCCATGGCCCCCACGCAATAGACAAGGCTTGCGGTAACGAATCCTTCGGCAAAGCGTCCGCTTCCTGCCGCATATTTTTTCTGAAACCAGTTTCCCATTTTGTTCAGCCTGTCCTCAATACTAAAAAATTCTCCAATAAGGGCGCCTGCTACCAGGCTGAAGATCATCAGCATGATAAATTTTCTGTCCAGAGTGCCGTTCTCTGCTACGCGATACATCCCCTGCAGAGTCCCGGATATTCCTACCATAATAACAGAGAGGCCAATGGCCTGCATTACTGTTTCCCTGTATCTTTCCGGTAGTCCGTTTTTAAGGAAAGCACCTGCGCTTCCTCCTGCAATTATAGAGATTGTGTTAACAATTGTACCAAGACCGATCATCACGTGTTGTCTCCGTTAATATTATGAAGATAAATAATTAAAGAGTGCCTGCGGTAAAACAGTTTTAAACAGTTACCGTAACCGGTGTTATCGTTATTCTGTATATCTTTTGTGTCAATTATATATGGGTCGAATTTGTTGGTGTATGAAATAAAGTTCGTTTGAAGTGATTAAAATTTTTTTTCTTTCTCCGTTGTTTATTATAATTAAATATCGGGTGATAAATAGAGTTTTATCCGTCGGATTATGTCGCAATATGAGCATTGATGCGTAGTTTTCTAAAAAAAAATTTATGATTAAAATAGGCGCATAATCTACTAAAATTTGAGTTTTCCACAAAGTTATCCACATTATCCACAAAGAAATTAACAAAGTAAATTAATTTCCGAAATTAATTTCCCGTATAACGGTTAAATATTTAATAATTTAATAAAACCTGATTTTTATATGTGACATAAGAGTTTAAATCCTGATCAAATCAGGGTTTTTCAGATTGAAATATGAAAAAACCAGAGCATTCCGGTTTCCATATTGATTGTCTTTGAAAAAACGTTTTGTGGTACAAAAAATTTTTTTTGTTAAGCTTTTTAACGCTGTGGATAACTTTAAAAAAGAGGCTTATAATGTTATATTTTTATCATACATTTTTTTCAATTCCGGATATTTACCCGCTTAAAGGTAGTGGAAAGTGGAGGTAGTAGTTTTTTATACCTGATACCGTATTTCCAGGGAATTATAAATGAATTTAAATATTAAAATGTTTTATTTTTGACTTGCAGTGACGGTTTTTTTTATAAAGGTAAATGTTATTTGTTGGTTTGGGAAATATTAAAGGAAAAAATACAGAGATTTAAGGAGTTTTTAATAATGGAAAAAGCAGTTATTTTTGAAATACAGAACAACATCGCTGTTATAACTCTCAACAGGCCGGACAGGAGAAATTCTATTAACAGGGCCCTGCTTGCCGGTCTCTATGATTCAATTGACGAAGTTTCAAAAAATGATGATATCAGGGCGGCAATAATTACAGGTAATGGACAATCATTCTGTTCGGGAATAGACCTCTCTGTTATAGGCAAGGAGAACCTTTTCGATGTGAGAGGGGATGGAATAGATCTTCCTGATGTTTTCGGTGCGTGCAGAAAAACGATAATAGGCGCGATAAACGGTCATGCAATTACCGGAGGTTTTGAGATTGCGCTTAACTGTGATTTTCTTATCGCTTCAGAGAATGCATTGTTTGCTGATACTCACGCTAAAGTGGGCATCCACCCTGGATGGGGGATGACACAGCTCCTGCAGCAGGCGGTGGGTAAGAGAATGGCAAAACAGATGTCGCTGACCTGCCAGTTTATTGATGCGAGTCAGGCCCTTCATTATGGGCTTGTCAACGAGGTTGTACATCACGATGATTTGATGAAACGTGCCATTGAAATAGCGTCTCAGATTTGCGAAAATAAAGCGGAGATGATTTCCACTGTAAGGGACCTTATTAATTACAGGGATACTGCATCCATGGGGCAGGCGCTGGCTCATGAAAGGGAGAGGTTCAGAAGATTCGTGAAAAAAAATATGCCCGCGCTTAAAGACTCAAAGTGATTCAATGGGGTTCCATGAAATATATGTAAGTATATTGGAATTGTAGGAGTCGATGCTTTTTTTATTTTTTTCTATCAGAAGGTTAAGGTTGTATATAAACTCAACCCCCATAATATCAAGCCGTCCTGTGAGCCTGTTAAATATGTTTCGAGGCAGATAGTCTATAAAATTCATGGCGCGTATCAGGGCGGCTTCATCCTTTAAAGTTTCCCGCATGAGGTCTATATCAAGTTTCAGCAGAATGTTGCTCAGAGATAAATTAATTTCATTATACCATGAATTTTCAAAATTAAGCATGGGTATAATGCTGAAGGCCGTGAGGATCCAGTTTATATCTTCGCATTTTTTATAACCGGTTGCTGTCTTCTCAAGGTGCAGGAGGGCAAAGGTCATCTCATCCATGTTTTCAGGGAGCCTGTTTTTTTTAAGGCTTTCTGTGTTGAAATTTTCCGCATATTCGGCAATTTTTTTACATTCGTGAGATTTTTCTTTTAAAATTTCCCAGTTGACGCTTTTCCCCGGCATATATTTCAGGCCGAGAAATGCTGCAGCCCTGATAAAGCCTGAGCCTGTGCTGCTGAGCAGGTTGTAGAAAAAATCTATATTTACCATATCTGTGAAATAGAGAAGGGTCTTTACGATATTTTTTTCTAGATTTGTCATGTCATCGCTATCAGAAACAAGCATGGGTATATAATCGGATAAATGCCTGGAGCGTATTATTACAAGATCCTCGCTGTAAAGCGGTCTGTTTTTCAGATTTGTTTTGTATTTTTCGAAATCGATCAGGGCTTCAAGAGTGAGGGATATTCTTGAGTAGAGATCATCGATTATATAATCCCTTATATCAGGGCCTGTATCGCCGTTTTCCCCCAGTTCAAATATTATCTGGTCGAGAATTTCAATAAAACAAATCTGGATTTCATCAAGGAGATTTAAGCTCCCCGGTGTTATATATTCACCAAATTGTTTTATTCCCAGTGCGGCAATATTTTTCAGAGCCTCATTTCTGGAGGTTATCGTTGTTATTACAGAATAACAGTCCTTCAGGGATTTTTCTATATTGTTAGAGTAAACTTTTTTCATTGTATCTATATCTGTAAACTCTGTACCTGTTAAGTTCATTGATTTTTGTGTCTGAAATGTCTATTATTTTTTTTTGTGTCTGAAAATTTTATGATTATAGGGCATGGAGAGCAACAGTTTAAACCTGAATAAAATGACCTGCCTGCAGATTGGCTGATAAAAAGAATTTGACTGGAATTATTTATTGATTAAAGATTATTTACGGGTTATATAAGAATTCTTCAGAGGTCCCTCAATGGTTAAAGAACTTCAGAATGGGGTTGGTCGGTATTAAACGGCAAGTTCACAGAATGGATATAAAAAGTGTAATTGATCAGAATTATAATTTCTTTATAAAGTTCAATGACCTCAAATATCAGAGGTTCCAGTCCCTGATTACAAACAGTAATGTGAAAAAAGTGATCAATGCCATACCGGCCCTTCTCTGCATGAATGACAGAAGGATCCCGGGATATATTGAAGGTGGTGCCCCATGTGGTGTTTCCGGTTATGCTCCGGATCAGGATGTGGTGAGGTATATAAGGGGTAGGTTTTCTGTAGATTACTCGCCGGTTTCTTCAAAACCTTTTATAGAAATGCTTTCACTTATGGGGAGTGTTGGCACAATTGCTTACAACAAAAAATCTGATTTTGACTACTGGGCTGTTGTGGACAGGAACAGAGCGGATAAAAAAAAATATGCCATGTTCTGCCGTAAAATTGAAGATGTGCAGAGGTGGGCTATTAAAGAAGCGGGTGCGGAAGTTCATATCTTTATTAATGAAATTCATAATCTTAAACAGAATATATTCGCCGAGGACGACGAGGAGGGTTTCGGTTCCACTGTGGGTGCTGTTCTTAAGGATGAGTTTTTTCGAAGTTCGATTATCGTTTCCGGCAAGATCCCTTTCTGGTGGGTTGTCCCTAAATTTGCTGATGATTCTGAATATGAAAAAATTTTTAATTCTATCCCTGATGAGGACAGGGACGCAAAGTATATTGATATAGGGAACCTTTATGAGATATCGAAGGATGATTTTCTCGGTGCCGCCCTCTTTCAGCTTATTAAGGCAATAGGGAATCCTTTTAAGTCTATTTTAAAAATAGGCATACTGGAACGTTATCTCTTCAGTGACGATATGACCCTCCTCCTCTCTCACAAGGTCAAAACTTCGATTCTAAGGGGAGATGCTGACATTACGACACTGGATTCCTACCTTATGATGTTTAACGAAGTTTACAGGTACTATGAAGAGGTCCTTGATGACAGATCTCTCCTGAAGATATTGAGACAGAACCTTTACCTGAAGATTGATCCGCAGCTTATTAAATACGCGTCGATGAAGGACAGGAAAAACCTTCCCTATAAGGTGCTGATGATGTTCAGGGTCGTTAATGAGTGGGGGTGGACTATAGATGATATCAGGGATCTTGATGATTTTGAAAGCTGGGACTATAACAGAATTATACAGTTCTGGAACAGCATTAAGAAGTTTATGCTGCTGTCATATCAGAAAATTTCAAGGGAGATGCCTCACCTGAACCTGAAGAGCAAGATTTCTGATACCGATTTTAAACTTCTTTCAAGCAAGCTGAAGGCAAATTTTTCAATAGAGCCTGACAAGATTGAAAACTTTATAACTTTCAAGGATACTCCCAACGAACCGTATCTTTATATAGAACCTGACAATGCGGCTGTCAGGGAAAATTCCTGGAAGGTCTACAAAAAGAACAGGATTGACAACAGGAACGAGCGGGAGATAAGCATAAAGACAGAGGAGGACCTTGTTAAACTTCTCTCCTGGTGTGCAATAAACCAGCTGTATGAGCCTACTTTCAGCCGGATCTTTTTTGAATCAGGTTATAATTATATTAATAAAAATCTTGTGATTGAGCTCCTGAACCGGATATTCGAGATGTTTAATTCAGGGACGATTCACCTGGGTAACAGCTTTTTTCTGCAGCCGCCCAGGACAATGAAAAACATGATTATTATGAACTTTACAGAAAGTAACGCGACCTCCATTGAGTCTTTCTATCATCTTTATATGAATACATGGGGGGAGTCCTTCCTTAAAAAATATAATTCCCAGTCAGATCTTGTGATGATCTTTTCCAAGATTATAAAGGACAGCGCCTATACAGACAGGGAGTTTGATGAATTCTGCTTTTTCTTCTCACCGGAACCGCACAGAAAAATATACCGGGGTGTTGAAAAGATTTTCAGAAGCGCGCATGATTTTTTCATGAGGGGGAAGCAGTTTTATAACCAGAGGCTCCTCACTGTAGTGGACAACACTCTTGTGTGTGTTACGCGGGAGGAGGATGAACTGACAGTGGCATCTTTCAATACTATTTTCGAGATGCTCGGGTATGTGTCACAGAGGCCCTTTAGATATCCTGAACTGAGGATCTATTCCGAGGACAGCCCCAACCTTGCTATGATTGATGAAATATACGGCAAAAGGCTGATTAACGGGGTAACGCTGGTGCATGAAGACAGGCAGAAGTATACAGTTTTTTATGTAATGGATGAGAACAGCAATATCTTCACTTTTATAAAGAAGAAAAACGGGCAGGATCTTATGGCTTATATGTACAGGTTCTGTTTAAATGCACTTAAAAGGGCAAAAAGTGCTGCCACAGGGAGGACCCTGCTTGAAGAGGTGGCCTGTTTCAGGCTTGATATAGACAGATTCGGGAAGTATAACCTGAAAGATGAATCGAGAAACATGAGACAGATGGATGTGCTTAATACATCTTTTGATGAGGCTGTTATGGCTGATGTTATTTATAAAGACGGTCATACATATTACATGGTAAAGAAAGGGGGCGTAAAGGCGGGGCCGGTTCAGCTCGCGGGCCTGCATGACAAAATTAAATCGGCAGGTATTGGCGTGGTAACGCCTCCTGAAATTCTTGATCTTAAATTTCATAATCTGCCGCATGAAAAGGCGGAGTGTGGTACAATGTTTTATTTTATGGAGAAATTCAGAATGGAGAAAGTTACAGGGGCATCCCTGTAACATCAGTCCGCAGGAAAATTTTCCCTGAAAAATCTTACCTTTTTCTCTTTTTCTATGGTCTTTTTGTTCAATGAACCCTTTTCAAGGGCAACGTCGAGAAGCTTTATCGCAGTGTCGTCTGTATCTTCGGTCTGCTTTGATTCTACCTTCTGTTCAGCTGCGGGTTCCGGCTTGTTTTCGGCTTTAAGAGTGCTGAATTTAGCGTCGATCTGGTCCTGAGTGAGCATAGGTATATCATCAATATCAGGGATAACTATCGGTTTTTTAGCGGCAGGTTCAGATTTTGAGGGTGCAGATTCCTTTTTTTTCTTATCCTGCTGGGATTTCCCTTTTTTTACGGTTTTTTTAGGCTCAGTTTTTATCTGCAGCGGTTCCGGTTCTGCATCACTATCCCCTTCAATCGCTGCGACCATGTTTTCAGGAGGATTTGCGATTTTAAGATCAAGGAGTTTAATCCTTTCGCCAAGGAGTATATTGATCTGTTTTTCAATTGTCATGTATATCGGCGTGGTAAAGGATTTGTCCCTGGCTATCGATTTTTCAAGTTTTCTCAGTTCTTTTATGTCGTTATCAATAGTTTCAACTCTTTTCAGAATATGAATGACTTTCATATGCGGACCTCTTGGTATTGGTTTGAGGGATTTTATAAAATTATACAAAAAATATAATTTATAAGTCAATTAATTTTTGAGATATGTCGCATAACCGCATAATTAAATCGATTTTAATTTATTATTGACATATACTTTGATAGACTTAAAAGGGTAAGTTGAGATTTAACCGCAGGGAGTTCTAAAGTGCCATCCGTAATCGATTATACTGAGCCTAATTACATAAAAAAGCTGAGCGCAGCTGATAAATTCCAGGCTATTGAGGAGCTGGCAAGAGTTTTTGAAGGGAGTGATTTCTGCAGTGATATAGATTCTCTCGTTAATGCCCTTAAGGAGAGGGAAGAAATAATGAGCACAGGGATCGGCTTCGGTATCGCAATACCTCACGCGAAGATAAACAGTGTGAAGGAGATGGCCTTTGCAGTGGGGATCTCTGATGCAGGTATTGACTTTGATTCCATGGATGGCCAGCCTGTTAAGCTTATTATTCTTGTCATAGCAGGGGAGAAACAGCATAAGGATTATCTCAGGCTCCTTTCAAATATTATGGCCATTCTGAAGAAAGAGCCTGTTAAAGAGAAGATAATACAGGCAGCTGAACCTGAAGAGATTGTTGAAATATTCAGAACAGAAATGTAGCTGTCAGTTTTTAATGTCCCCTCAATATTTCCATCCTGCTATCTCCGGTTGCAGCCGGTTTTTAATGCTTCAGGAAAATGAGAGAACTGTAGATTAGCGATATAAATAATTTTTCACAACATCGGGAGTAAATAAATGGCTGAAAGGGATTATAATTTTTCAGAAATTGAAGAGAAATGGCAGAAGACATGGGAGGAGAAGGGAAGTTTTCTCAGCCATGTAGACAGGTCAAAACCGAAATATTATCTGCTTGAAATGTTCCCATATCCATCAGGAAGGATTCATATGGGGCATGTGCGTAACTATACAATAGGTGACATCGTGGCCAGGCACAGGAAGATGAAGGGATTCAATGTTTTTCATCCCATGGGATGGGATTCTTTCGGCCTCCCCGCTGAGAACGCCGCAATCAAGAACAATACGCCTCCATTTAAATGGACATCAGAGAATATAGAAAATATGAAAGCGCAGCTTAAAAGGCTCGGGTTTTCATACGACTGGACAAGGGAGATCGGTACCTACAAGCCTGAGTATTATAGATGGAACCAGTGGATATTCCTCAAAATGCTTGAAAAGGGACTGGCGTACAAAAAGGTCTCTTCAGTAAACTGGTGCCCGGAGTGCCAGACAGTACTTGCCAATGAACAGGCTGAAAACGGGATATGCTGGAGATGTGATTCCGAGGTAACACAGAAGGAGCTTGAACAGTGGTTTTTCAGGATCACTGATTACGCGGACGATCTTCTTTCCGGACATGATGAGCTTAATGGGAACTGGCCTGAACAGGTCCTTACAATGCAGAAAAACTGGATTGGCCGGTCGACAGGTCTTAAGGTTAACTTTAAACTCGAAACAGGCGAGGATTTTCCTATCTTTACAACCCGTCCTGACACGATTTTCGGTGTAACTTTCATGGTTATTGCCCCTGAGCATCCGCTTCTTGAAAAAGTCACTGATCCGAAGGTGAAGGATTTTATTGCAAAATGCAAATCACAGTCCATGGTGGATCGTACATCTGATGACAAGGAGAAGGAGGGGATTGATACAGGGCTTAAAGTGATAAACCCTTTCACCGGTGAGGCAGTCGCGCTTTATGTAGGTAACTTTGTACTCATGGAGTACGGCACAGGGGCCATAATGGCAGTTCCGGCCCACGACACAAGGGACTTCGCTTTTGCCAGGAAATACGGAATCCCGATGAAGATAGTTATAGATAAACCTGATGATCCGCTTAAACTTGAGGATATGACAGATGCATACACTGCTGAAGGGATGTGCGTAAACTCCGGCGAGTTCAGCGGCATAAAAAATACAGATGCGATTGAGAAGATCGCTGACTACGCAGAAAAAAAAGGTATAGGCGAGAGAACAATAAACTACAGGCTCAGGGACTGGGGGATCTCCCGTCAGAGATACTGGGGGTGTCCGATCCCTGTTATATACTGCGATAAGTGCGGGACAGTCCCTGTACCTGAATCAGACCTGCCTGTTGTGCTTCCCGCTGATGTTGATTTTAAAGGTGATGCCCAGTCTCCTCTTACAAGGATGCCTGAATTTACAGATGTGGCGTGCCCGAAGTGCGGAGGAAAGGCAAGGCGTGAAACAGACACAATGGATACATTTGTCGATTCATCATGGTATTATGCCAGATTTACATCGCCTAAAAGTGATTTTATATTCGACGAGGAGGAGGTGAAATACTGGATGCCTGTTGACCAGTATATCGGTGGTATTGAACACGCTGTTATGCACCTCCTTTACGCCAGGTTCTTCTCAATGGTTCTTAATGACCTTGGACTTTTAAAGGACCGTGAACCTTTCGCCAGACTCCTTACCCAGGGGATGGTGATTAAAGACGGTTCAAAGATGAGTAAGTCAAAGGGGAACGTCGTTGACCCTGATGAAATCATAAAGAAGTACGGGGCTGATACTGTAAGGCTTTTTATGCTCTTTGCGTCACCTCCGCAGAAGGACCTTGACTGGTCAGACAAGGGTGTTGAGGGGAGCTACAGGTTCCTGAACAGGGTATGGAGGTTCATGCAGAAGAATAAAGAGCTGTATCTCCCCGGATCAGAAGTAAAGAATGATGAACTTACATCTGAACTGAAGAAACTCCGGGTTGAACTGCACAGGATGATTAAATTCGTTAGCCACGATATTGAGGAGAGGATGCAGTACAACACTGCAATAGCAAGGATGATGGAGCTTACAAACGCACTTTACGCTGCTCCTGAAGATGAACTTAAAACTGAAACAGGGAGAAAGGTCTTCTCAGAAGTGGTAGACAGGTTCATACCTGTAATGAATCCCTTTGTTCCCCATTTTGCCGAGGAGTTATGGAAGGATTTCGGCAAGCAGAATTTCCTTGCTGACGAGAAGTGGCCTGAATTTATAGAGGAGCTTACGGTCCGTGATGAGATTGAGATCGTGTTCCAGATAAACGGGAAGATCAAGACAAAGACACGGGTCTCCTCTGACATAAGCGGTGAGGAGATGAAGAAGCTGGCCCACGCTGATCCGAAGATGGCTGAAATTATTGCCGGGAAACAGATAGTGAAAGAGATCGTTGTTCCGGGTAAGCTTGTAAATATTGTTGTTAAATAGAACAGCTTTTTATAGTAAATAACGGAAAACCGCTCAGTGCTGAGCGGTTTTTTTATTTGTATAACTCAAAATATCTTGTTTTTAAAGAGAGAATAATATTATTATCTTGGTAAATATTTATAGCGGGAAAAAGTCATGAGAGAAATTGAAAACATAGAAGATTTTAAGGAGTTATGCTCCTCCTGCTCCGAAATTACAGACACGGCGTTTCAGGGAGTTGACCTTAAGGGGAATGAACAGCTTTTTGAAGGGAAAAAAGTTTCCGGATGCCTCTTCATGGGGTGCGCTATGTCTCCCGCACTGAGGGATGCGCTTGTTAACAGCGGCAACCTTGTTTTCCCTGAAATGGATGTCCCCTTCGCAACATACCCCTCCTCCCTCTACACAAGGGAGACGATATATAATAATTTTGACCCTGCACGTCCTGAAACCTACAGTGAGACGCGGGACAGGATAATATACGATCACTATATGGCCACAGGGAAGAACGCGCCGGACCGCATTTATGAATCACTGGCAAGGCGCCTTCACGACCACGGTATAACGGACGCTCTTATGGATATCCTTGACGCTGTTGATGAAAGACGGGTAGTGGCAGTGATGGGGGGACACGGCATGGCCCGGGGGAAAGGGGACTACAAAAAGATCAGTTCAATTGCGAAGACCCTTTCAGAGAAAGGCTTCTTTCTCCTTTCCGGGGGCGGGCCGGGCGCAATGGAGGCCACACACCTGGGGGCATGGTTTAACGGTTACAGTATGGATGAGCTGGATGAAGCTATCTCTATCCTGTCAGAAGCACCTCTGTACAGTGACAGGCTCTGGCTCTCAAAGGCTTTTGAGGTGATTGAGAAATACCCGAGGAAAAAAGACCTTAATTATGATATAGGGATACCGACCTGGCTTTACGGGCATGAACCTCCCACACCCTTTGCCTCCAGGATCGCAAAATATTTCGCCAACAGCGTGAGGGAGGAGGGGCTACTGGCCCTGGCCAGGGGTGGAATAATATATACTCCCGGCAGCGCTGGGACCATTCAGGAGATATTCCAGGATTTCACACAGAACTTCTACAACACCTACGGCATAGTGAGCCCCATGATTTTTTATAACAGGGATTTCTGGATAAACGAAAAGCCTGTGTATCCACTTGTGAAAAAAATAGCATCGGATAAGGAATGCGACTCCCTTATTTCAATAACAGATGATGAGGAGGAGATTGTAAGGCTTCTGCTTGATTTCTCTTCAGGACGGTGAGGGGAGTTGCTGACGGAGGGCTGAAATTCCCCCTCCGTCATGACCGTTACTGTTCGTACATTCTTTCTATTTCGCAGAGTATGCGGTAAACGGTGTCCATGTTCCCTTCCGCGTTCCTGCGCATCCAGAAGGAGAGACATGGCGAACAGTAGTAGGATGAATAACGGTCGATTTTAAGATAATCGCTCAGCATGTTCGCAAGTTCATAACCTGAAAATCCGTATGCGCTGTTGTCATGCATCTTCAGGATTTTACTGTCAGCATTTGTTCTCAGTGCCCCTTTGTCAGTATAGGTTGCATTGTAGAATGCTGTAAGTTTTTCCCTTGCTTTCTTTATATGTTTCAGCCTGTTATAACATCCTATAAGCCCTGATACATAATCCCTGGCCCCTATTATATCATACTGCTCAACGCTTAAAAGTTTGAGAAGTTTTGGCTTTATAATCGTGAATATCTTATCCAGGTTTACGGGGCTGCGGTCTATCCTGTAGCAGGCGTAAGCCATGAGCTGATTTTCAAGCAGCGGGGCTTCTTCGCTCATATAGTATCCATGGTGCCTTTCCCTGGTATCCACAAAATCGGGAAGAGCAAGGTATATATGCCAGAAATAATTAGATGTAATTAATGGCCCGTTCGGTTTTGTTGAATCAACTACGCTGTTTTTAAAAAATGAAAGGAGTCTTTTTGCGCTTTTATAGTTTAGCTTTTTCAGGCTTTCAGTTTTAAGGAGCTTCTTCATCTGTTCTGCATACTGAGCGGGAAGATCGTAATAGGCTGTATGGATAACGGCTGAGCCGCGGGAGCCGCTACCTGTGCCGCATGTAACAGGAAGCAGAGCGGCAGGGAGGAGAAGCATAAAAATAAACAGTTTTCTCATAATGTTTCCTCTGTGAAAAATCCCTGTAAAAATTTATTCCGGTTTTATACGGTAATTGTTTTGCAGAGCGGATCTGCAGGGATATTTAATTCGTTTTCCAGCATATGAAGCTGATCTCATGGCCGGGACCTTTTATTTGGAGAGTATCACATGCTTTGTAATATTAAATGTCACCGGGGGCGATATAAGTCAATAAATTAACTTTTTTGCCGTGCAGGAAAACGGTTCCACCGTAAGTTTAATTTCTTTTCTCTGAAGAAACGGTTTTTTCAGTCCATGTTTCATTAATTTTAAAAAATTGTTGTTTAAAAATATTAAAAAATTTTTAAATTTACTCCTTAACGGGTTTAAGAGTAAAAAGTTTTATTGTCCACTGATTCCCCGGCAGAGGGGTGATATAATTTTTTGCGTTGAATAATTTATTAATTAATTATTACTCTATTTTATATTAATTCCGGAAGGTTTTCATGAAAATAGCAATTGCGTCGGATCACGCGGGTTTTAAGCTAAAGAAGATAATTATAAGTCATTTCAAAGAGCATGATTTCAACGATGTGGGAACTCATTCTGAGGATTCATGCGATTATCCCGATTATGCGCGTCTTGCCGGGGAGGAGGTCGTTTCCGGAAGGGCCGACGCGGGTATAGTAATATGCGGGACTGGGATCGGTATTTCAATCTCGGCAAACAAGGTTAAAGGGGTCAGAGCCGCGCTCTGCACTAATGAATTCATGGCAGAGATGTCAAGGCGCCATAATAATTCCAATATCCTGGCCCTGGGTGCGCGTGTAGTCGGGGAGGATCTTGCAATAAGGATAGCGGAAGTCTGGCTTAAAACCGGGTTTGACGGCGGCCGTCACGAAAGGCGCGTTGAAAAAATAGGAAAAATTGAAAACTCCTGAATAATATGCCGATAATGGAGATATGAAACTCTCTGCTAAAAGAAAATATTTAATAATACCCCTGGCTCTTATATCTATGGCACTTGCAAGGAGTGCCACAGATACTGTTGTTTTTTCTGAATTTCCCGAAAGATGTCTGCAGAATGTGACAAAAAAGCGGCTCCCTGACGGGACTTCCGCTTACAGTGTCAGCAATATAAACTATGCCGCAACTGCGACCTCATTTACAACAGATCTTCTGATAAATTTTGACAGGGGCCCTCTCAGCTATTATAAAGATGATTCGGGGAAATATGAGATCTATTCCGCTGATTATAATTTTACAGACGGTGACGGGATCGGGAAGGGGTGCGCCTCTTTTTATAAAAGCGGGCATGGAATGTACATTAATACCTCCCGGGGCCTGTGGCTGGGCTCTGCGGGGGATCTCGGTTCATTTAATATAGAGCTGAGGTTTAAGCCTTCACGCACTTCCGGCGGGATTCTCTTTTCAAGGACAGGTTATTTTTCAGGTGTAAAAAAGGGGATTGAAATCATAATCAGGAACGGGCGGACAACCGCGTACCTGCATAATATGTTCCGTTCTGCTGACGGCAGGCTTAAAAGCGCGGTTTTAAGCAGGGGGGATGTTGTGAAAAAAGGGGAGTGGCATCACTTCAGCCTCAGTTTTGACAGAATGTCAGGGAGACTGGCTAAATATACTGATGGGGATGAGGACTGCGTTAAATATATGACCTCAACAGACTCCCCTGAAGGAGCCGTGGATATGCCCCTGTTCGGGCAGATCGATGAAAAAGATGAGAGCGTTAAGGGCACGGACCTTCCTCTCGCTGTTATAGGAAAGAACTATTCAGGATTTATTGATGAATTGCGTATTTCATATGCGGACTTTGAGACTCTGAAAAGAAAAGGTGACATTGCGCTGAACAGTTACAGGGGGGTCAGTCTTGCAGGAAGGACTCCCTATAACCGGGAGGGTGTGATTACAGGGGAGGTGGGGAAGTTCCCCACAACAGGCACTTCAATTACAGATTTCTCCTGGGATGACAGGGGTGAAAAGGGGACCTTTATCTGGATGGAGATGAGGACCTCTGACAGGACATTTGGTCCTATGGACAGAACTCTCAGGTGGTACAGGGTAACAAAGGGCCAGAAGGGCATTTACAGGGCAAAGGGTGAAAACTCAGGTTTTCTCAGGGGGAGATACTACCAGTGGAGGGCTCATCTGGTAGCTTCACCTGAAGGCGGGAAATCACCTCTTCTGAAAAAGGTTGTTATTCAATACAGGCCGGATCCTCCTCCTGATGTCCCCATGTTTGTTGAAGCTGCTGAATCAGGCGACAGGTATGTTCTCCTCAAATGGAAGAAAAACGTGGAACATGATATTCTCGGGTACAGGATATATTACGGAACCAGGAAAGGGGTTTATGACGGGATAATATCAACAGTAAAAGGCAGGAGAATAACCAATGAGCTTGCTGTTGGAAATTATATAAGTGTGAAAATTGATAACCAGCTCATTGAAGAGAGCATGAGAGGAGACGGGAGGGGGGTGCTTACTTTTCCCGCCCTTGAGAATACTGTGCTCTATTATTTTGCCGTAACAGCCTATGATTCGTATAAACCGGATACTCCCTATAATCATGAATCGGGCCTTTCAGAATATGTAACAGCACGTCCATTTGGCGGTTCCGAAATCAGGTAGGCTCTGATACCTGATTTCCCCGCCATTAGAGGATGCTCCCTCCGGAAAATTTCCTTATTGACTCCTGCCTCATTGGATTTTTTACTGGTTTGAAATTATGCAAGGTCATTCCCTTCATTTTGGATTTACTTTTAAGGTTTCATTTTATTAAATTGATCTGTAATATTTCAGGAAAATGAGAGTAAGCGGCATTGAAGTATTGTATACAGCTTTCTCATGCGGCACAGTTAATAGAATTTTTTTACCTTGAAATTAAATATGGCGAAAATATTGTAAATTGATAACATAAGACAGGTTTATGGCTACAGATAGTATTATGAATATTAAATCTTTAAATATCCCGGAAAGGCTACGCGGACCCCTGGCCGATTTTACAGAGACATTCTATAGGAACGGTTATGAATGCTACCTTGTAGGGGGCAGCGTAAGGGACCTCCTGCTGGGGCAGGATACATATGATTACGACTTCGCGACCAGTGCGAGGCCTGAGCAGGTTATGAAGCTTTTCAGGCGGGTCGCTCCTACCGGCATAAAACACGGAACCGTTACTGTGCTTCAGGGCGAGATGGAGTTTGAGGTTACGACTTACAGGGCTGACGGGAAATACCTGGACGGCAGGCGGCCGGAGTCGGTATCCTTTTCCGATACCCTGGAGGAGGATGTTCAGAGGCGTGATTTCACAATCAATGGGCTTGCATATGATATGGAGCGTGATGAGGTTATAGATCTTGTCGGAGGAGTGGATGACCTGGAAAGGGGGGTCATAAGGACAATAGGGAGCCCCATTGAGAGGTTCAGCGAGGACGGGCTGAGGACATACAGGGCCTGCAGGTTTGCTGCTAAACTCGGGTTTGAAATTGAACCTGCCACCTTTAATGCCATCAGTGATACACTTAATGTCGCCGAAAAAGTTTCGGCCGAAAGGATCAGGGAGGAGCTTATGAAACTCCTCGCTACTGATACCCCCTCCAAGGGATTTGAATATATGAGGCGTTCGGAGCTTATGAAGCTTGCCCTCCCTGAACTTGACGCCTGCTATGCCATGGAACAGAACAGGTTTCATGCCTATGATATATATTATCACAGTCTCTATTCCTGTGATGCAGCTCCTAAAGATAAACCTCTTGTGAGGCTCTCCGCCCTGCTGCATGATATCGGGAAGGTACCCACAAGGAGGCAGACCGACGAGGGTGAGTACACGTTTTACAACCATGAAGTGATTGGGGCCAGGATGGTAAGGAAGCTGATGCGCAGGCTTAAGTTCTCCAATACCGAGATTGATATAGTCAATAACCTTGTGATTAACCATATGTTCCATTATACGGACGACTGGAGCGACGGCGCGGTAAGGCGGTTTATGAGAAAAGTCGGGGTTGAAAATATTTCTGACCTTTTTGAGCTGCGCGAGGCGGACAGGATCGGAAACGGGACCAGGACAGGGCTCCCTGAGCCGATAAAGAAACTCCAGGAGAGGATTGACGCCGTAATTGAAGCTGAAAACGCTATAACTGTACGCGACCTGAACATTAACGGGAATATTATAATGGAGAAGTTTAATCTTCAACCGGGACCGCTGATCGGAAGGATACTCCACGATCTCCTTGAGATGGTTCTTGATGAACCTGAAATGAACAGTGATGATATACTGTTAAAAAAGGCCGAGGAGATATTTACAGAACTAAAAAACGAAGCCCAGGGATGATTCCGCGCTCATTTCCCTCTCGCCGCAGGTTTCAGCAATGGAAAACCTGCCATGAAAGGAGAGATCCTCTCTCCTGTATTTCAGTTTAACAGCTCCGCCCCTTGCTGACTCCCTGTAAAGGGAGGTGCAGAGTTCAGCCTCTGCCGCGGGGATTATTGCGGCGTATATATTGGTGTCCCCCTTTATCCTTATCTCTGTGTAACCGGCTGAGAACGTGAAATTCTGAAAAAAAAGGTATTTCAGTTCACAGGCGGAGATATATCCTTTTGAGGAACCTTCCTGCTGGATATCCGATTTAATTCTGAAAATTATATTCACGGGGAGCTTAAGAATTATTGCGGGGGAGAATTTCAGTTTTTCCGATTCCATGTCGTCGCAGTAGTGGCGGACCCTGGCCGCGGTAAAGGTCAGGTCGATCGGTTTTATTGGCCTCAGTTCAGTATAAACCTCCTCCCTTACTGTCCCGTCTGTATAGTCTCTTGCGTATGACGGGTTGAGGTTTTTTTCGCTGTAAAGGGACGCACCGAATTCAAGCTTTCTGTCAGTGCAGAAACCGGTTTTTATTTCAAAGACATTTTCCGGATTGCGGTCACCTGACGAGTATTCAGACCTGTATTCCCTGTCGCATGTTTTCCCTTTTATGGACAGGATGAGGTCCCTGTTCCTGACTCCGCAGCCCCATACAATTGCTTTTCCGGAAATCTTTTCAGATGAGTACCTGCGTGAAACAGCAGGTTCAATGAAAACTGAAACTGTATCGTCCGCGTATTCCAGGAAAAGACCGGCAGAGGAGTAGCGGTGTGTACCTGTTTCCTTTCCGCTGTCATATTCCCATTTCAGGCTGTCCCCATCGCAGTCTTTAAGTTCAGTGCTGAATCCGTAGAGCTGAAGAGTAAAAAAATTGCGCCAGTTAAACCAGGACATGCCGCCGCAGCATATTATATCTGTACCTTCACTGTATTTTGAATCGCGTGTTGTCCTTTCAGAAAGAGTTGCCAGGGACGCATTTATATATTCCTGTGACTCCTCTTCTACAGTGATATATCTGCGCTGTGAAGAATAGAACGGTATAAGGCCGATGGAGTTTTCCTCTCCTGATGAGTGTATCTTAAGGGCTGTGCCGAAAAAAGTCCCTGCAGGATTTGTCCCTGTTGCCGGAATAACAGAATTCTCCCCTGATACAGCAAGTGACCGTGTGAAAGGGTCCGCGGACATAAATTTTTTCTTTCCCATCACAAGACCCGACCCGAATCTCAGGTTGAAGTGACCTGCTGTAAAATCGAAGTGTTGATTTAATCCCTCTGTGAGGATGTTCCATGTGTATTCCTCCCTCTCATTGCTTATGTCGTGAAGAGCTGAAAAGTTGAACATGAAGATCTCGTCAATCTCTTCCGTTAATCGGCCGCGCACCAGAAGAGACGGTTCGTCCTCACTGTAGTTGACTATGTCTTTTACTGTTTCACCGAAAATTGTGGTACTGTATTCTTCCCCATGCCCCTCTCTAATAAATACAGGGATAGTCAGAAGCATTAAAAAAAGGAGAGGCGCAACCGCACTGCGGGAGGGGAGGAGCCTGCCTATTCGGTGCATATTCGCCTTACCACATCTTTCTGCTCACGGGAGAGAGTTTTGTCCGCGTCAAGGAGTGAGTCAAGGTGGCCCCGTCTTGATGTTTCGGGGATTTCACTGTACCTGATCGCGGAGGAGGCCGGGATTCCCGATTTCACCATTTTTCTGAACCTCTCTTTGATCCTCTCTTTGCGCGGGATGTAGGTTTTTTTGCGCCGGGTTCTTCTGACTGCCCGGTTTGTATCTTTTTCATCATTTTTCCCCCTTGCCATGCCGTAGCAGTTCGATTTCACGTAATTGATTTCATCTTTGCTTAGGCCGAGCTGTTTCAGGGATTTTTCAGAAACAGGGCCCGCCTTTTTTCTGTAGAGGATAATTCTTTCAGCGGAGCGGCTGCATAAACCGGAAAGGTTCCGTATCTCCTCATCTGCTGCTTCATTGATATCGATTTTTTTATCATGAATGACAATTTTCGGTTTGCCGTATCTTATTGTCTCGATTTCGCCTCCGGTAAAAAAGGTGACCCCCAGTGAATGCGTGTAACCGAGATAGGGGTGTGATGAGAGTGAGTATGACACGTTTATTTTTTTTATTACCAGGGAGACAGAGCCGGCAAACCTTGAGTCCCGGGGAGTGTATGCCCCGTGCAGTGAGAAAAAAGGGGCGGGTGTTATGCAGGATGTAAAGGAGTTGATCTGCCCGGCGGAGGTGTCCGTGATGTTCCATGACATGGTGAAACCGCGGGATGGTTTCAGCGTGGCGCCGGCGCTTCTCTCCGGGTAGAGTTCCATGCTGTTTTCCCCTGTAAAGGCCGTCCGTATGCAGCTTTGAACACAGGAGAATGATAACGGCTCAAAGGGTGTCAGCCTCAGAGCCAGATCGGCATCATACATTGTTCTGCTGAATGATCCGGTGTCCCCGCTTATGGCGAGCCTGTATATAGAACCTGAAATGCCTGCAGTTAGAAATGGCCATGGCGAAATTCCCCCTCCTGCCGAAAACTCATCCTCTTTGTAAAAATCTGTGCCGAAGGAATGCCAGGAAAACTGCAGGCCGCATCTGCCTAAGGAGTATTTTATACCTGAAGTATATGAGTGGAGCTCCTCCTCCGAATATGGTCTTGAACAGTACGCTGATAATGTGAGTCCTCTGTTCTCCGCAGCTGACACAGGGTTACGGTAAATGCCGGGCAGTGAATAGTTTTCCGAAGCGGTCGTAAAGGGGAGCAGGGCTGCAGGTTCACCTCCGCTGTATTCGAAAGCTGAAAAAAGTAAAATCATCGAGCAGAACAGTCCGCAGTGCAAAGCTACCTCCTGATAATTACAAGGTAAACTGTTGAAATATCGGTTCTGCCGTCCGCGGCCCCCTCCACCTTCACAGGATAGAGGCCGGTGAGCTTTTTCCCTCTCAGTTTTGTTTCCCGGATAAGGTGTGTGTAGTATCCCGGCGGTACGTCTTTTATCAGGCCGGATGAATAGGTTCCTGTTCCCGCGGCGTTAAATATCCTTAACTTTATTGAGCATTCCCTGTATATAAAGAGTTTTACCGGGATTACACCTGTCCCGTTTTCATATCTGTGAAAAATTTTTTTTGTCAGAGGTTTTATTATATGTTTTCTCCCCGGGGCGCTGCTGACGATATTTTTCCTTCCCGGTGTAGCGTATGGCGTGAGGAAGAAGTCATCCGGGGAGTTGGTATCTGCAGAAGAAACGCGTGAAAGGGTTGAGTAGCTGCTCATCCCTTTGCTCCCGGTGAAAATCATGCATTCCTGCGGGTTCGCCGATGTACAGATAATCCACTCCCCGTACCCGGAGGCGTTTTCCATATAACTGCTGATTGTACTGTTAGGCGTGCCGTCCCTGTCTGAAAAAGCCGCAAAATCGAGAATTCCTCCATTTGACGGATCATCATCATCGTCAACAGATACGACACAGTCTGTGTTCCACAGACCGTAATTATTGCAGTACAGGTCCCGTATACCGTTGGAGTTGATATCACCTGAGGAATCTGTTTCATCCTCGCCGATTGAGGAGAAATGTATTACTGCGAACCTGTCATCAAAAGGTGTTTCAGGTATATCTTTTCCCCGCAGGGTTACAGGGAGGGCTGAAATTTTTTCGTTACTCCCGTAGTACATTGTCACGAAGAGAGAGGATATATCTATTGAATCGTTTTCTTCTGATGCCATGATCTCAACCCAGTCACTGCTCCCCCCTGCGGAGATTTCATTGATAAGAATCTTTCCCTGCAGCGGGGCCGGGTTAAGGGTGAAAATCATGAATATGATAATTATAACAGTTCGCATAAGTCAGGTTTCCTTTACTGCTTTTAATACGATCTGTTCCCGGTTTATTTAAAAATTTTTTATTTTATTGAACTTATAAAGGGGAGGGACTGTTTAATCGGGATTTTCTCTGTTTATAGCCGGTATGGCTGCACTGGCGCCGGAATAATATGGTTTTCTGCTTGAAAGGGCCCTGAAAAGCCGTTATTAATGGGGTAAAACCGGGAGATAAATTGCAACACCTAAAAAATCCTTGATTAATGCAGCAGTGAATATGAAGTTGCGATTTTAAACTGTAAAAATTATCTGTGATTTAAATTTATGTCCCGAAAAGGGATTCAGTTTTCTGCAGTTCAGCATGATATGGAGAAGAGTTAATGGATATTGATGATATAATATCAGACGGTACCGATTTTTCAATAGATGCGGAGATACTTGAAGGGGATCTTCTTGCTATTGATCATGAACTTCCTGATCAGTTATACCTTATCCCGATTAGATACAGGCCTATTTTTCCCGGTATTGTAACCCCCCTGATAATATCCCAGGGGAGATTTACCAGGGTAATTGACAAGGTTATTAATGATTCAAGGACAATCGGGCTGGTTCTTATTAAGGATGATGACAAGGGGGAGATAGGATTCGGCGACCTCTATAATTACGGGACAGCGGCCAGGGTGCTTAAGAAGATCAATCTCCCTGACGGGGGTGTTAATGTCCTGATAAACAGCGTGAAAAGATTCAGGATAAAGAAGCAGGTTGAAAAGAGGAAGAATCTCGCGGCGGAAGTGGAGTACCTTGATGATATCCTGGATAAAAAGGGTAAGATCGAGATTAAGGCCTACACGAGGGAGGTCCTTTCAAAACTTAAACTGCTTTCCGAAAACAATCCGCTCTTTACGGAAGAGATGAAACTTACCATGCTTAACGTGGAGGAGCCGGGAAAGATTGCTGACTTCGTAACCTCCATACTGAACATAGACAAAAAGGAATACCAGGATGTGCTTGAGACCCTTGATGTAAAACAGAGGCTTGTGCGTGTCCTTCACCTTCTCCACAAGGAGATGGAGGTGATGGAGGTGCAGAAGAAGATCCAGCACCAGATCAGCGACAAGATAGACAGGCAGCAGAGGGAGTATTTTCTCAGGGAACAGCTCAGGGCGATAAAAAATGAGCTGGGGATTGACGAGGATGAACGGAGCATTGAGGTCCGTGACATGAGAAAGAAGGTTGAAGACCTTGAGCTGAAGGGAGAGGTGAAAGATAAGATAACCGAGGAGATAGATAAGCTCCTCTTCATGGAGCCATCCTCTTCTGAATATTCGGTTGCGAAAAATTATATTGATACTGTCCTTTCGCTGCCCTGGAATGTGGCCACCACAGATTCCATTGACCTGGACAGGGCGGAAAAGATCTTAAACAGGGACCATTACGGCCTTGACGACGTGAAGAAGAGGATTCTTGAATTTATTGCGCTGAGGAAAATAAAACCTGACGCGCGCGGTTCAATAATCTGTCTTGTGGGCCCTCCCGGGGTGGGCAAGACATCGCTCGGCAGGTCTATCGCTTCGGCCCTGAACAGAAAGTTTTTCCGTATGTCCCTTGGCGGTATGAGGGACGAGGCTGAAATCAAGGGGCACAGGAAGACTTACATAGGCGCAATGCCCGGGAAGATTATCCAGGGGCTGAAAATAACCAAGACAAACAACCCGGTATTTATGCTGGACGAGATAGACAAGATGGGGCAGAGCTTCCAGGGGGACCCCGCTTCGGCGCTTCTCGAGGTGCTTGACCCGGAACAGAACGTGGAATTCAGGGACTACTACCTTGACCTCCCCTTTAACCTCAGTGATGTGCTGTTTATAACAACGGCGAATACCCTTGACACTATCCCCCAGGTTCTGGCTGACAGGATGGAGATTATAAGGCTCTCGGGGTATATTGCCATGGAGAAGTATGAGATTGCCCGCAGGTACCTCCTTCCGAAACAGCTGAAGATGCACGGCCTTGAAAAAGGATCTGTAAAGATAAACAAGGAGGGGTACCTCAGGATAATAAGCGGATGGGCCAGGGAGGCCGGTGTAAGAAACCTTGAGCGGAATATTGAAAAGATATGCCGTAAAACAGCAACTCTTATAGCAAAGAATAAAAAGATCCCCTCCGAACCACTCAGTGAAAAAGATATCAGGGAGTACCTTGGAACAGAGATATTTCATGAGGATGAAAAGCCGGTGATAAACAAGCCCGGCATTGTCACAGGCCTTGCATGGACATCACTTGGAGGGGTAACTCTCACCGTGGAGTCGATAGCTGTTAAAAGCAAAGGCGGGGCGGGGCTGAAACTTACAGGGCAGCTCGGCGATGTCATGATGGAATCGGCCAATATCGCATATACTTATATAAACCACCTGATGCAGGATGATGAACCGGCGAAGAAAATTTTCGAGGAATATCTGATTCATGTCCATGTGCCTGAAGGTGCCACGCCCAAGGACGGGCCCTCTGCGGGAGTTACCATGGCTTCCTCAATTTATTCAATGATAACAGGCCTGAAGGGGAGAAATGACCTTGCAATGACAGGTGAACTGACCCTTTCGGGAAGGGTCCTTCCTGTGGGGGGGATAAAAGAGAAGGTCATTGCTGCAAAAAGGGCTGAGATCAGGCATATTGTTATCCCTTCAGAAAATAAAAAAGATCTGGAGGATATTCCGGATTATGTGAAAAAAGGGCTGACTTTTCACCTTGTCAGTGATATTATAGAAGTACTGGATATATCCTTCGGGAAAAAGAGGGAAAAGATGAAGAGGTGATTTATGGAATTCTTTAATCTGATCGAAATGATTGTGAAAGATATTATTGATGAAGTCCTGTCCAGGGATGAAAACCTGCAGGGGCTTAAATTTCACAGGAACGATATTATAGCCTATGTGCTGAACAGGGTCCCCCCCCGCTATGTCACAGGTGAAAGGGGGATAATACATACAAGGATCGATCCCAGGTTAAAGTCCCAGCAGCATACAGATATCCTCTTTTTAACATATGAAGCTATTGAACTCTTCTCAAAGAGAAGGGAGTCTGAAGTTGATGAACATGATGAAAGCATGGAAAAAATCACAGGACTACTCCCTCACATGATAGGTGAGGCCCTTGACGAGGCTACACTGTCAGTTATTCCCGATCTCATGATTACTCTTCTCTATAATGATTCACCGGCACATATGATAGATTCCGGATGGAAAAATCCCTACCACGGGACAAAGGCAACAAGGGGCTATTTTCACTTCTGGCCAAGGTTTATGGAAGGGGAGATGAAGGTCTCAGAAGATGTGGAGTTCAAAATAAAGTTTGAACATCCGAAATTTGAACCGAGATCAGTAAAGGTAACGGCTAAAGCGGGAACAAGACACGATTTCGGAAAAACCCATTCAATACCGCTGGTGCTCCTCAAATTGAAAGATGGAGTAAATGCCGACTTTCTGAAAGAGGACTAACATTTTTCTTTAAGGGCCTCTCTCTTTTGTTTAAAGAATTTTTTCAGCAGAGAGGCCGATTCTTCCTTTTTTATTCCGAAAATTATCTCAGGCCTGTGATTTAGCGCCGCATTTCCGCACACATCAAGAACGGTTCCGCATGCCCCGTATTTAATGTCCCCGGCTCCTATTATTACTTTCCTTATTCTTGAGTGTACTATGGCGCCCGCGCACATGGCGCATGGCTCTTTGGTCACGTAGAGGTCACATCCCGTGAGCCGTTCATTGTTCATAGCCCTGCATGCATCTCTAATTGCAATAATCTCAGCGTGCATGGTGGGGTCATTAAGTTCCCTGTTCCTGTTAAAACCCCAGGCTATTATTTCACCATCCCGGACAATGACAGCGCCCACCGGAATTTCATCCAGGTAAAAGGCCCTCTCCGCAAGGCGGAGGGCCTCCTCCATAAAAAACTCTTCCTTCATTAACTTATTTTACCGGGGAAGAGAAGTATGTCATCCAGCTTCCTCTTGGGGACGTGGTGGTTTTTTGAATCGTCCCTGTAGTACTTGATGCTGTCGCCGCTGTTTATCTCATCTATAATAACATTTTCAACGGGGTATCCCAGGGCAATTACGAGCTCGATAGTATATTTGGAAGGGATGGAGAGATCTGAAGCAAGCCCATCCCTGTTTACAGAACCGATTATACATCCCCCCATGTCATGTGAAGCAGCGCAGAGAAGAATGGTCTGAGCAGCTATGCCATGGTCCCATTTAACGGCTTTCGCTATTTCAGTATCGTTGATGATGATGATGTAGGCTGCCGGCCTTTCACCCTTCTCCGGGCCGTCCCATTCCGGGAGGTAGCCAGCCCATTTCAGGTGGCTGAAAACTGTTTCAGTTTCAGGGCCGTCAACAGCTATATATTTAAGCGGCTGAAGGTTCTGGGCTGAGGGTATCAGCCTTGCGCAGTCAACAATTTCGGTTAATATCTCACGGGGAATTTTTTTATCTTCATAAAACCTTCGATAGCTTCTGCTTTTTGTAACAAGTTTCCGGAATTCCATTTCTAACCTCCTGATTATTATAATAATGAGAAAAGAAAGCTCCATGGTCAATAATTTTTATTTTATTGACTGGCCGGGTATTTTATAAGTATTATTAATTACTGAAACAGGGGCTTTAAGCCGGCAGTTTTTTTCAGGTTATTGCGGGCAGCAGGGACAACTCATCCGGCCTCTACTTTCCGGCATTTCCTGCACCGGACCTGCATAAAATTATCCGGTTACCGGAATGAAGATGCAGGGCCTTCATTTTTTCCGTAATGATACTGGCAGCGTAACCTGATATATTATTGCTTAATGATTTTTTACCTCTTTTTAACCGGTGGTTATTTGATGATGATAATGAAAAACAGACTGATTACGTTAATGTTTGCATTTTTTTTCCTCGTAACTGCTGAAGTATATTCAGCAGATACATCATTGAAAATTTATAATGCCTCAGGGGAGGTAAAGGCTGTTCCCGGAAGGGCTGCTGTTTTTTTCGCAGGCATAAAGGTCCCTGAAGGATGCTATATTTATGCCAATCCCAAAGGCCCCGGTATCGGCAGGCCTACGGAACTCCTCCCTGCTTTCCCGTTTAAGACTGATTTCAGGGAGGTGCGTTACGACAGGGGTGAGAAATATACGGCTGAAGGTGATACGGAATATGTTTATATATATAAGAAAAATGCAAAGATAGGTGTAAGTTTTCTCCTTTCAGATAAAGTTCAAAAAGGGGAGTACAGGGTAAAGGTAAAGGTCAGGGCCCTTATGTGCGGATTCGGGGCATGTGAGCCTTTTGAAAAAACTATTGTCGTCCCTGTAAAGGTCGCTCTTTCCGGTGCGGCACAGGGGCCTGAACAGTCAGAGGCAATGAAGGAATTTCTCTCCATGCAGGAGGGGAATCCTGTATTTGAAACTTCTGATGCAAAAAAGATAATTGAAAGCGGTAAGATGCTCAGTCTTATAAAGAGCCTTAAATTCAGCACCGTATGCCCGGAAAGAGGGATAACCGGGCTGATTGAAGCCATCCTTCTGGGGCTTCTTGCCGGTTTCATACTTAATTTCATGCCCTGCGTTCTTCCCGTGGTGAGCCTGAAGATTCTCTCTTTTGTTGAAAACGCCCATAAAAGCAGGAAGGTGATTTTTATACAGGGACTTCTTTTTTCCGCTGGTATTATTGCCAGTTTTCTTGTTCTTGCCTCTCTCGCTGCATTCTGGGGATATAAATGGGGTGCTCTTTTCCAGAACCGGGTATTTATAGTTGTAATGACTGCATTTGTTTTTGCCATGGCACTTTCAATGTTTAATGTCTTTATTATAAACCCTCCTGCATTTACAGGGAGGCTTGTTTCCAGAAGGAGAAATATATATCCTGACGCCTTTGTCAAGGGGGCGGTTGCCACGCTTCTTGCCACTCCCTGCAGCGGCCCCCTCCTTGGCGGAACACTGGCCTGGGTGGTTCAGAGGCCTCCTCTTGAGATATTTGTTGTATTTATTTCAATCGGAGTCGGTATGGCCTTTCCTTATGTGGTTTTGACAGCAAGGCCGGCCCTTGTAAAATATCTGCCGAAACCGGGTGAATGGACAGAGGTCTTTGAGGAGATCATGGGTTTTCTCCTTATGCTTACGGTGCTCTATCTTGTGTGGATATCTAACGGCTCATTCCGGATGAATCTTGTTCTTTTTCTTTTTTTCGTCGCCATTGCGTTCTGGCAGTATGGAAGGTTTGGCGCCATGGATCGCAGCAGCTTTTCCAGGATTCTGTCAGAGGTGATGCTGGTTGCTGTTATAGCCGGGGGGTACTATGTCTCATTTAATCTTTCGGAAGAGAAGTTGAACGCAACAGTGGAAAGGAACGCTTTCAGTATGGAGAGGGTCCTGTCGAACAGGGACAGGGGGGTTGTCTCTGTTATTGAATTCACAGCTGACTGGTGTCCGAACTGCAAGCTCGTTGAGAGGACAGTTCTTAATGATGAAAGAATTATTCGACTATTCGCCCGGAATGATGTAGATTTTATGATAGCTGATATAACAGTGAGTCATCCTGAGGCGGAAGCGCTTATGCATTCCATGGGGAGCAGTTCAATTCCCTTCCTGGCAATGATTCCGCCCGGAAAAGGATTCGGCAATCCCGCATGCCTGAGGGACATCTATTCCGTGAGAAGTGTTATTGAAGGTATTGGTTATACTGAGAAGTTTATTAAAAAGAAGGATAAGTAATGCTTATAGACAGACTTAATATATTTGATGAGCTGAGTAACAGAAAGGCTTTTTTTATTGATATGGACGGTGTGATAAACAAGGGGTTTACCCTTATCCCCGGGGCCAGCGATTTTGTTGAAAAACTTAAAAGGAGAAAGCACCCCTTTCTTTTTCTTACAAATAATTCATATTTCACGGCCGGTGAATTGAGAAATAAGCTTGCAGATATGGGAATTGAAGTTGAAGCCGGGAATTTTTATACGTCGGCAATGGCGACAGCGAGTTTTATCAAACACCAGATGTGTGATGCAACCGCTTATGTTATAGGGGGAAAGGGGATTAAATATGAGCTTGAAAAGGCAGGGGTCAGACTTACCTCAAAGAAACCGGACTATGTAATAGTAGGAGAGACAGAGGAATATGATTACGCCAGGATAACAGAGGCGACTCTTCTCATTCAGGAGGGGGCCAAGTTTCTTGCCACCAACCCTGATATTACAGGCCCGACTCCGCGCGGCCCTGTACCTGCCTGCGGGGCCCTTGTCGCGCCTATCGAGAGGGTGACAGGTGTTACTCCCTATTTCCTCGGGAAACCGAACCCTGTTATGATGTACTGGGCAAGAAAAAAACTTAAGGTGCATACCCGTAATTCATTCATGATAGGTGACAGGATGGATACTGATATTGTGGGAGGCCTTGAGGCCGGAATGACCTGCTGCCTTGTTCTTTCAGGAGTCACATCGCAGGTGGACCTTGACAGGTCGCCCTATCAGCCGGATTATATTTTCGAATCAATCGCTGCCCTGGATCCTGATACCATTCTTTCAAAATGGGACAGAAACAAAAAGTGATTCCTCTCATTTAATGTTATTAAATCTTGACTAAAATGCTATTCTTTTTATTCTCGTCCTTCAGGGATATAAATATGAACAGTGATATTTTTAACAGTCTTTTTGATGTAATTGAGTCGAGAAAAAAGAGCTCCCCCGAGAGTTCCTATGTTGCCGGACTGATGCACAGGGGGACTGAAAAGATTAATAGCAAAATTATCGAAGAAGCGGATGAGGTATGCGAGGCCGCTCTTGAGAATGATAAAGCCCACCTGGTGTATGAAATATGTGATCTGCTCTTTCATACCCTTGTACTGGCATCATATAAAGATATCAGGCTTGATGATATAAAAACAGAGCTGGAGAGGCGGTTCGGAACCAGCGGGCTTGTTGAGAAGGCAGGGAGAACTAAAAATGAATCTGAGTGAAACTGAAAGAATAAAATTCGCAATACCCTCAAAAGGGCGCCTCATGGAGCCCACAATAGAACTCCTCAAAAAAGCGGGTTTCAAATTCAGGGCAAAGGGGAGAAACCTTTACGCGACATGCACCAATTACGATATAGTGTTTATCTTTATCAGGGCAGATGACATACCGGTCCTTGTGCAGAACGGAGTTGTTGATCTGGGAATAACGGGGAGTGATCTCCTTGTGGAGAGAAACGCCGGGGATGTTGTTCAGCTTCTTTCACTTGGCTACGGGCAGTGCAGACTCTGTGTCGCGGTTAAGGATGAATGGCCGGGAGACACCCTCGATTCCCTGAAGGGGATGAATATCGCCACATCGTTTCCTGTAATGACACATGACTATTTCAAAAGGAACGGGGTGGATGTTCACTGTATTGAGATGAACGGCTCAGTTGAAATAATGATTGCTCTTAACCTGGCCAATGCCATAGTGGATATAGTTGAAACTGGAGACAGTCTTCGCGATAATAATCTGAAGGTTTTCAGCGAGATCGGCTCCTACGAAACAACCCTTATCTCTTCAAAGAAAATGGAGAACGATGAAAGGGTAATGAGGATTAAAAGGAGAATAGAGGGCGTACTGGTTGCAAACCATTACAGCATGCTTGAATATAATATCCATGAAAAGGGGCTGAAAGATGCCGAGAGTGTTACGCCCGGTTTTGAGTCCCCCACGGTTTCAAAGCTTGACCTTGAGGGGTGGTATTCCGTCAAGGTTATGGTTAAAAAGAGCGAGGTTGTTCAGGTAATGGACAGTCTTGAGTCTATAGGCGCAAACGCGATAATAGAAACAGAGATAGTGAATTGCAGGCTGTGAGCCGGCAGTTTGCTGTCTTTGAATAAAGCTTTTCCTTTGTCTTTCTCTCTCCGGTTTTTATAATTTTAATATAAAAATTTTGTTTGTATGCCCCGTTAAGGTAACCTGTACTATCAGGTTTGCTCCATTTAACCTCTGTAATGCGATTAATATTGACATTTCAGTATAGCCGGATAAATTAGCTTAGATTATAATTTTTTTCGGGGTGCAATGGCTTTTTTCAGAATCATTTTTATGCTTCTTCTTTTCCTTCCTGCGCTGTCTTTTATGTCAGGCTGCTATGACGACACATTTCTCGCTTCAATGCAGGAGGAGGAGGATTATATTGCGCCCTTTGATGTTGAGCTGACTCTTGACAGGACCAAAAGGTCTGTTTATTTTGAGATAGCAGATACCGGTTCAACGGAAAACGAGCAGAATGGTGATGATGGAGACTATGTGGATGTTCCTGAAGCAATTCAGATGGCTGTTGATAATACTCCAAACGGCACATCAGATCCGGTTGTAACTGACAGTGTCACAGGTTTTGTCTGGACAAAATGCAGTGCAGAATCGGTAGGAGTGGATTCCGGTTCAGATACCGTGCCCAACAGTAACCCCATGGATGTTACAACCGGATGTACAGGGACTCCGGTTGAAATGGAGTGGTCTAACGCTGTTAAAACATGCAGGGCTCTGAATAAATTTTATGATCTTAAGGACGCTGACGGAAATCCTGGTTCAGATGGAGTGTATGAAACCGGTTACGGCGGCTATAATGACTGGAGGCTGCCCCGTCTTACGGAACTGCTGACAATTGTGAATTTTGATTTTGAGCCTGCAATAGATTCTTCAACCTTTCCCGGGACAATAGGGGGGGCTAATGAGGGTTACTGGACATTTACGTCAAAGCTTTTTGTTGGCTCTAATGATACCACAATAGATTATGGCTGGATTGTTTTTTTCGGATACGGCGGTTTTTTTGCTAATAATTTAACAGGTTATCTGCCCAAGCAGGAGGATCTGGTTTTTGAAACGCAGTTCGTCAGATGCGTAAGGGGAGGCCTCGGTGAATAGAATACTCTCTCTTCTTATAATATTTTTTTGCTCCGCTTTACTTTACGGGGAGAAATCTTACAGGGTACTTTCCCGCGGTTCTGTCAGGGACAATTCTACAGGTCTTACATGGACAAGATGCGCGCTGACATCCGGCAATAAACCGATATACGATTTTAACTGCAGCGGTGAGAAAAAGGAGTTTTCCTGGGAAGAGGCCCTTAATGCATGTGAAAATCTGGAATATGAGGGGAGATCTGACTGGCGGCTCCCCAGCATCAGGGAACTTCAGAGTATAATAGAATATAAGCATTATTCCGATTCGGATGAATGCAGCCAGGTCCATGAAAAGGCCTTCCCTAATGTTGTGGAAACAAGTCAGTGCAACAATTTCTGGGTTACAACTCAATTCTGGAGTTCTACACTAAAAAAAAGTACGGATGCATGCGGGAACAGGGACTCCTGGTATGTTGATTTTAAGTATGCAAACAGCGGATGGGCTCATCAGTATAATTATAGTGCAGGCTGTACTGTTTCTTCCACGGTTAAAAAATATGTCCGTTGTGTTGCCGGCCCCTGATCCATGCCGATAATATCAGTATGAATATACTGAAAAAAACTTCTTTTTATATCCTCGCAATTGCCGCATCGTTATTTTTAAACTGCGACACAAAACCGTCTGTAACAGAGCATGGTATTTTTGCACCATCAAGGCACAGATATGTACTGGGGCAGGACGGGGTATGCTCAATACAATTCAGCGATAAAATAACCTTCTGGACCTTCGCTGACACTGTTACGGGAAAATGGAAAAACGGGAAAGGCCCTGTGACGTCTCTTAAAAACGATACAGAGATGGAGGGGATGCTTTCAAACTCCATCGCATGGAGCCGGAAGATAACTTCAAAGAATTTCAGAAATATTGAACTTTCATTTATTACAGATGAAGGAAAGGTTACCCAGTTTATTAAAAACAGGGAGGATGAGGACCCCAGGTATCACAGGTTCTGGGCCCTTGACGGGGTGAGAATAAAAAACAGGGTATATGTCTGGTACCTTCATGTCTTTGTGCCTGATTACAGGAAGATGCTTGAATTCAGGGTGCTCTACTCAGGACTTGCGGTATGGGATATACCTGAAGGGTGGAAGCCGGGTGCGCCTGTTCAGTTCAGAAGGCTTGGCAGATTCTTTGGGGGGGAGTACCCCGCATTCGGGGCCTCAGCTATGGTCAGGGAGGGGTATGTCTACCTTGCCGGCCACTTTAAAAAAGATGACAGATTCCCTCTTTCCTTCGCAAGGGTAAGGGAGAACATGGTGGAAGATCCCGGTGCGTATGAATTTCTTTCAGGGGAAGGGGCGTGGCAGAAAAAAATCGGGAAAGCAGGCGCGTTTTTCGGGGATGTCTCAGGCGAGTGTTCCCTTTCCTATAATCGTTCTCTTGGCAGGTATCTCGTTGTTTATTCACGCGTATTTACTGGAGAAGTTGCGGCTTCCGCTTTCAGTGACTTTAAGGATATTCCTTCAGCTTCGAGTGTTACTGTCTATACCCCTTCCAAAAAAGGCGATGCCCCTATCTGGCCCTATTCCGCGAAGGAGATATTTTCAGAAGGGAGGAGGGTTTTTGTAATATATATTGATCCGGTGTTATACCAGCCGTTGCTTCTGGAATTGCGCTTTTAATCAATATCTGCAACTATCATTGTCACATCGTCTTCAAGGCCTTCACTGCTGAAGTTCCCTGACCAGCTGTTGACTCTTTCAAACACTACGTCAATCAGTCCGGAAGGAAGCCCTGAGCTGTGCTGCTTTATCATATCCATAAATCTTTGTTCGCCAAACAGCTCGCCGATACTGTTTCTTTCCTCAATAATACCGTCAGTGAAAAGAATTATTCTGTCACCCTTTTTCAGGCCCACTTCCAGGTTTTTGTAATTTTCATTTTTTGTTATTCCTATTAATCGTCCTCTCACAGTAAGTTCAGAGGATTCCCCGGTCTGTCTGTTCTGAATGTACATGGGCCAGTGTGCCGCGTTGGAGAAAACAGCTTTCATCTCCTTCAGATCTATGAATATGTAGAATGCGGTGATAAATCTTCCATAAATGTGATCTATAAGTGAGGAGTTTATCCTGGCAAGTACTGCTGCCGGATTGTCAATACAGTCCTGAGACATGTAGAAGGCGATTTTTACCATTGAGCTTATCAGGGCAGCCGAGACTCCATGCCCTGTTACGTCGGCTATGAGTATCCCTATCCTGTTTTCATCCACCTGGAAAAAATCATAAAAATCGCCGCCTACTTCCATCATGGGCTCATACCTTGCATTTATTTCAAGCCCTTTCATCCGGGGCGGATTTTCAGGAAGAATGGAAAGCTGGATGCTTCTTGCGATTTCAAGTTCCTGTTTTAATGCGATGAATTTTTTCTGTTCTTCAGCTGCTTTTTTAAGGGATATATAGTTTTTTACCCTTGCAAGAAGCTCCTCCCTGTCAAAGGGTTTTGTGATGTAATCGTTGGCACCGGTTGAAAGCCCGGCAAGAATGTCCTCCCTTGTATTTTTGGCGGTGAGGAGAACAACAGGGAGTTCGTGGGCGCTGTATTTCTCCCTGATTTTTTTACAAACGTCGAATCCTGAAATAACAGGCATCATTACATCAAGCAGTACCAGGTCAAACTCCTCCCCTGACTCGATTACTGACAATGCCTCTTCCCCGCCGGTCAGGAATTTAACAGAGTAATTCTCTTTTGCAAGCTGGTTTAACAGTATCTGCAGGTTGACCGGCTCGTCATCAACAACCAGTATCCTGGCGCCGGCTAGAGCTGTTTCATTGCCTGAGTTTATCAGACCTGGTTCGTTTAAGGAAGCAGGCGTGTTTTCCGCCCTGAGCGGGTATGAAACAGCATCATTTTTTTCACCTGCGGGGAGAGTGAAAATAAAGGTTGAGCCTTTGCCCGGCATGGAATCTACACTGATGTCGCCTCCATGAAGATTGATCAGGTCTTTCGTTATTGCCAGTCCAAGTCCCGTGCCTCCATATTTCCTTGAAATAGAGCCGTCAGACTGTACGAATGAATCGAATATTGATTGCTGTTTCTCTTCCGGAATCCCGATGCCTGTGTCTGTAACGCTTAAAGATATGTACCCGTTATTTTTCGATTCGGCCCTGATTGTGATTGTCCCTTCTTCGGTGAATTTAATCGCGTTACCTATGATATTGATAAGAATCTGTTCAATCCGGTTTTCATCCCCTTTTACGTATCTGCCCTGTTCACTGATTTTATTAATGATTTTTATATCCTTCCCGTACATAAGAGGTGATAGTATAGTTATTACGGCATCAGTCATTGAGCAGATATCGATATTTTTTATATCAAGGGTTATATCGCTGTTTTTCAGTCTTGAAAAATCAAGTATGTCATTTACAAGATTGGCCAGCCTTTTACTGCTTCTGGATATCATTGATAGTATGTTTTTTGAATTTTCATTGAGGCTTCCGCATGTCCCGTCAAGAAGTGATTCAGTGAGGCCTATAATCCCGTGGATAGGTGTCTTGAGTTCGTGAGAGGTGTTGGCAAGAAATTCATCTTTAAGCCTGTCCATTGCCTGAAGTTCTATATTGGCTTTTTCCAGCTCATTGATTTTCTGTTCAATCATTGATGCCATACTGTTGAACGTTGAGGCAAGCCTTCCAATCTCATCGTTTGTTTTAACGGTCGTATCAGAACTGTAATCCCCTTCTTCAATTTTTTTTGCCCTGTCTGTAAGGTGAATAATCGGGGCTGAAAGGTATCCTCCGAATATAAACGCAAGGGACAGAACAAGAACAAGAAGGATAACAGAGGCTGAGTAGAGATATATTTTCAGCCTTGTAATATCTTTCAGCGCTGTATCTTTATTCATCAGTATCCGTACAAAACAGAAGGGCTGGGTCCCCGGCATGCTGCCGCTCTTTATGAATTCAAAATAATCCTCTCCGTGATTGAATTCCCTGAAACTGCCGTCATAGTAGAATGCGTTTTTTATAGTTTCATCATCCGGTTCAGTATTGTAAAGAGATGATATAGTGTCTGAGGGATTTATGCTGAGCGATGATATGATTTTTCCGTTTTTCTGTTTGTCGGAAGAGATAAAAACAGCATCCGCATATACCAGTCCGTAACTCTTCAGGGGCTCGAAAATTGATATCATGTCCTTGATATCAACACCTGCAGCTTCCAGGTCACCGCCGTTCATCATAAGGCTGTTTACGACCGCCCTGGAGAAAATACTGGCGTATATTTTTGTCTGGTTCTGCATGTAAACGATTGCGCCGGATTTGACACTGTTCAGTAATAAAAAAGAAAAGGGTATAATTGCAAGAGATGTGAAAAGGATGAAAACAAGGATCAGTTTTTTCTTTATGCTCATATCTATTTCCCCTGCAGGGATTCAATCGCCCTCTGTCTCTTTATCGCCCTTGGCAGGTATATATTGGCGTTTTTGTTTTCAGGATCAACGAGCAGGATTTTTTCCATGACGTTTATACAATCTCCATAACGTTTAATGTCATAAAGCTGGATTCCCTCTTTTTCCCATTTTTCAACATCAGGCATGAGGTTTTTTCTCTGCTGCAGCAGTTTAAGCTCGCATTCCTTAATGTAAGGGGAACAGCTGGTAAGATAGGGTATCGCTTTCAGATAGTTTTTCTGATTAATAAACTTTTCAGCCGTTTTATAGTTATGTTCAATCTCCTCAATCCTTTTCATGTAGTATTCGAGGCCGGGGTAGGACCTGTCCATGCTATAGAGTTCTGAAAATATTTTTTTTGCTTCATTGAAATTTTTTCTTCTGAATTCATTATTCCCTTTATTGAACAGGGCGATTTTTTTCCCTGTATTAAGCCTGTCCTCAATATCGCTTCTGTAATCGCTGAAATTGCAGGTTATCCCTCCCCTGAATGTAAGAGAATTGAATTCTTCAGATGAAAGTTCGGTAATCCTGTATTCACTGTTTAAATAGAGCCCTACTCCACGCCCCAGATACGCCATGCCTCCAAGAGAGGCGGAATATCCCGGTTTAAATGTTGTTTCATGCCGGTCTGTATTATAGGTATCCAGTTTTGAGTAGATCCCCATGACTGAAAACCCGGCGTTAATAAACATGAATGGCAGGAGGGGGTAGGCATACATCGTCCCTGCATATAGATCCGTCTGGCGGAGAAACGATTTACTGCTGGCTTCCATTCTGTAGGAATAATAGGATATACCCCCTGTAAAATATGTGTTGCCATCAAGGTACGGGAGATTATAAAATGTGCCAACTTCAACGTTGTTTCCTGTTTTAAGGTATTTTTCGTAAAAACCTGTAACGTAGGAGGGGCCGGCTGAAACGGTTATGGTAAAGCCCTTGTAGTAATCTTCAGCGGAAAATAATTCAGATGCCGGGAAGAATATTAGAATGATGACTGATAGAAGTTTATGAAACTTGGACATTTGAAGATTAATCCCGGATTTATGATTTTATTTACTGGCGTAATCTGAAGTACAATATTAAAGGTCTTGTTTTTTTTCAAGATAAAAAAGCCCGGCAGGGAGATGTCCGGCTTTTTATTGATACAAAAATGTTTAATTTATCAGGATAAGAGTATAAATGTTCAAAGTAAAACTCTTTATTGCGATTATTATTTCAGCCCTGTCTCACGGTGTTCTTTTTGCCGCGAATGCAGATATAATTGATGTTGCCATTTTCCCTGTTTTTACAGGGGATGCGAGGCACGATGAGATATTGAAGAACTGCGAGTATAAGGCAGGGGAGGCTTTTTTTGCTTCGGCCCGTTTTTATCCTGTGCCGCATAAAAAAAGTGAGGAATTTCTCAGAAAAAGTGACGGCAGAGACAGGATTGATCTCTATCGCAGGGCGGCTTCGGCTTCCGGAGCAGAACTCCTCTGTGTAATGGAACTTGTGCCTGACAGGGGCAACATGAAGCTGATAATAAATATTGAGACACTTGATGAAGAGGTTTCTGCTGTAAATACAGTAAAGTCGGTCTCCGCCAGAATTCCCGCCAATGTTGCTTTAAGGGGGGCCAGGGAGATATCCCTTCTGATGAATAAGGAGAAACTGAAATTCACATTATCAGAAGAGGGGGATGGAATTTACAGGATAAACGCCGGGCAGTGGCACGGGCTTTCGGAGGGGCGTTACAGCACATCTGCCGGTGAAATGGATGTTTTATCTGTTGAACGGTTCTCTTCCCTTGTCAGCGGAATTTCCCCGAATAAAGATGATGTTGTTGAAATAGGCATTTATCCCGATACGGAGAGTTTTCTGTCAGGGATAAGCAGGGAGATTGATGAAAATACCGCGCGGTTTTATGGAACAGATGCGGCACTTAATAAAAGGAGAGGCAGTGCAAAAGAATCAATTATCGGTACCTGCGTGATTAACCAGGGTGCCAGTTTCTGTGTTCCCGGATATGGTTCTTTTCTTTCAGTGGAGTATATGGGGATTGAGAAGGGGGAACCTGACATGTACGGCGTTTATGCTACAGGGGCTCTTACGGCCCTTCATCTTTCTCTTCCCTCTATGATGAACAGTTTTGAAATAAATTTTTTCCCCTGGATCATGGATGATGACAAGGGGAGAGACGATCAGAGGCTGCAGGTTTTTTTATGGGCCTCTCTTCCTGTTACTTTTTCCGTTTCTTTTTACAACCAGCTTGCTTACCAGTATCACCAGAAGTCGCTCCTTCCGCCGCTTTTTGAGGACAATGACGTGACAGCCTCTGTTGTATCACTCTTTATTCCGGGCGGCGGAATGTTCTATAAGGGATACAGGGGCGCGGGTTGGTGTTTTTATGTCGGTGAAATGTCCATGGCAGGTTATGCCGTTTATGAATGGGACAGAACTTCCGGCAAGGCAGCTGCAGGAGCGCTCCTTTTAGTGAAAGCGGCAGAGGCGCTGATCTCCTATGCCGTAACGCCATCCTACAGTGTATACAGAAACGAGGTGGGCAGCAACGACAGTTATCCCGCTATTTCGGCAGGATTATCAAAAGGTATAGAAGGGGAGGGGGAGATGACCCTTTCAGTTACACTTCCTTTTTAATCCTGTTGCGCGAGAAAAAGAAAACAGCGATAAACCCCAGGTATGAAACTATTGCCGGGATTGCCAGAACGGGGTAAAACTTCGCGAGTGGAGCCAGTATCAGTATTACGCACCAGTGGAAAAAAATCGCTTTCCCGGTATTCAGCGCTATGGGGAAGTCCTCCCACTTTGTTATGACCATCATCCCTGTAAGGTTCCAGCCGTAAAGTGAATAAAAGGCGTGCATCCGGAGAACAAGCTTTCCGTGAAATTCATTGTATGAGAAATGTTTCATGAGGATGTAGAGTATTCCTGTAACGGCAGTTGCCATGAGGAAATATATTCCTGACACAAGGAAGTATTTCTGCTGTATCCTCCTCCCGTACCTGAAAAATACGGCAAATATCATTACAACTGTAAAGAAAAGGGTGAACGAGATAAAGACCTCTCCGGCGAAGGATTTCATTATTATAAATATAAAGAAGATTATAACTCCTCCGCAGATCAACCAGAAAAAAGCGTGTTCAGCAGCAGGGAGCCATCTGACATCCTTATTTTCAATTATGCCGAACATTATTGACATTGTTATCAGTGAAACAGGGAATGAAAAACCGAGGAAAAATACATCAAGCGTCAGCTTTTCGAAGTGGAAGAGGTTGAGATAGACCTCGTTTATTATTACAAATGATGACATGAGGAGCGCAATAACAAGGCAGAGAAGAGACGCGTGATGAAACTTGGCGGATGCCGGGTCTTTTATTCTGAAAAACATGGAGGGGAAAAATGAGAATCTTTCAAGCCTGTATGTCTCGACAATTACTGCCAGAACAACGCCGCATACAGCGGCCGGGAGGTATAATTTTATGAAGGCAAGCAAGGCAAAGGCAATACTTATTATATAGAAAAGCGCAATGCGGGTTGAGGGCCGTTTTTTTCCTGAAGTGAGATAGAGGATTGTAAAACCGCCGCTTGTAAGGTTAAAAAGAAAAATATGCAGGCGTTCAAAGTTCAGCGGGAGGATCTGATCAATATAACCGAATATAAATGCCGCTGACATTGTAAGGAATAGAGGCAGCATCATTGTCTGGCGTCTGCTTATTTTCATTCTGTTAGTCCCGCTAGATATTTTATTATGAGTATGGATAAGGAAGGGATAAAATGCAAGGAAATATTTTTGTACGGATATGAGACTGTTCTGTAAATATAAGATGTCATCACGAGGAGGCTGGAGGCCGACGTGGTGATCTGTTTTCGGATTAAATAATGAAATAAGTTTATAGCATTTCACGAATGAATTAAGCCTGTTTTATGTATCTGATACATAATGTCATTCCCGTGAAGACTGTGGGCGACCACAGGAAGAGCTGGAAGCTAATCCATTGTTTATACCTTTCAATATTTTAATACTAATGGATCTCCGCCTGCGAGGAGATGGCATTGAAAACTAATTAAATCGTTAACTGCTATAGTCAATATTAAATTGAACACTATTTGGCCCGTACAGATTGCCACGGTGCTTTGCGCCTCGCAATGACATATTGTTTTTAGACAACCCCGTATCTGTTAATAATGGATTACTCTGCGAAGAACGCTTTATATAAAAGAAAGGCCGCGTAGATGTCAGCCTTGGAGGCAACTTCGCATACGGAGTGCATCCCGAGAAGTGAAGGCCCTGCGTCCAGGCAGTCCATGCCGTAACGGGACATCAGCATTGCTATTGTGCCTCCTCCGCCTATGTCGAGTTTCCCCATCTCTCCTGTCTGCCAGGGGATTTTGTTTCTGTCAGCCAGATGTCTCATGTACTGCATATATTCAGCGTGCGCGTCGTTTGTATTGTATTTCCCTCCGCCTCCGCCGTATTTTTCAATTGAAATACCTTTCCCAAGGAAAGACACATTCTGCGGGTCGTTTACAGATGAGAACGTGGGGTCCATTGCCGCGGTTACGTCAGCTGATATGGCCTTTGCGCTTTCAAGAAGCTTCCACGGGTCTTTTTTAATTCCCGTGAGCCTTGCGTACTCATTTGCAAAATTCATCAGGCTGAAGCTCTCCGCGCCCGTGTCCCCGTATGAGCCTGTCTCCTCCTTGTCGCTGAAGTAGGCTACAGCTGTGTGTGCCGGTTTTTCAGTTGCGGCAATAGCCATCAGTGATGTGTATACGCAGACCCTGTCATCCTGTCCGTAAGCGCCGATGAGTCCCCTGTCGAGCCCTATATCAACAGGTTTCTGGGATGGTACGAATTCCAGTTCCGAGCAGATGAAATCCTCCTCAATAATGCCGTAGGTTTCATTGAGGTATTTCAGAATATTGAACTTGATTTTCTCCTTGATGTCCTTGTCTCTTACCGGTATATGGCCGAACAGTATGTTCAGGTCTTCGCCTTCAATTACCTTGGTCCCGTCCTTCTTCATCTGCTCTTTGGCAAGGTGTGGGAGCAGGTCAGGTATGATGAATTTCGGATCGCCCTCTTCCGCGCCTATCCTCAGTATGATCTCTTTTCCCGACTTTCTGAATATTACCCCGTGCATTTCAAGAGGGGTGTTTACCCAGTGAAATTTTTTAATTCCTCCGTAATAGTGTGACTGCAGCAGGGCTAGTTCGGAATTCTGGTAGAGCGGATTGGGCTTGAGATCGAGTCTTGGTGAGTCAACGTGTGAACCTATAAGCCGGATGGATTCAGGGTCTTCCCCCGCAACAAAGGCGATGAGGGTCTTGCCTTTAAAAGACCTGTATACCCTGTCACCTTTTTTGACAGACTTGATATTTTCAATATTTTTAAAGCCCGCTTTTTCAAGGACCGCGCTTATATTTTTTATGCACAGTCTTTCTGTTGCTGAATCGGTGAGAAATTTTTTATATCCTTCACTGAAGGTGAATATCTTTTTATGGTCCTGATCCGGGAGATCTGTCCATGCGCTCTCCTTTTTATAAAACAACTTCTCTTCAAGTTTTTTGTTTTTCTTTTTGTTGTCCTCTTTAACTGTCACTATTTACCTCTCAATATCTTTTAAATATAATGTTTCTGCCCGGATTTGAAAATTTTTTATCAAAGGGTGCCGTTTAAATTTGATAAACCCTTATAACATGGCAAACATTTTTTAAATTTTAATATTCATGTTTAATGCCGCAGATACCGATCATTAAAACGATATACGTATCTCTTACCGGAAGGTGTAATGAGCGGATCAGACAGAATGATAATCATGCCGGACAGATTCAGGGACCCCTATATTTTTGAAAATATAGTGGCCATGAATGAACAGATTCTCCAGTCCGGCGGAGTGATTGACATGTCCCGCGTTGCCTTCATTGAACCCTATTCAATGCTTTCATTTCTCCTTATGGGGCGCAATTATTTAAGGAAAAAGGGTGAAAAGATCAGGCTGGTGAATCTCCCGATCCAGATACATCAGTACCTTAACAGGATGGATTTTATAAGCAGGGATTTTTTTCAGATCAGTGAGAATATCTCTGATAACATGATGCTCAAAAGGAGTGTTTCAAGCAGCAGGCTAATGGAAATCGTTGAAATTCCCAACAAGGAGAGGCACGGGGTGAATGTTATAGCTTCGGTTATATCCTTATTCAGGAAAAGGGCATCAGGGATACTGAAATACTGGATGAATGATTCAATAGTTGATTATTTTGTGACGGTCATTTCCGAGCTCTGCCAGAATATTTTTGAGCACTCCCTTGATACCGGCTTTGTGGCCATGCAGACATACAGGACAGGTAGTGAAAATATAGCAAGGCTTGTAATTTCAGATTCAGGCGTGGGTATCAGAAGGAGCTTTGAGGCAAAAAACGACATTAAATTCAGTACGGGGGCGGATATTATAGAGATGGCACTGACCACTCCGATCTCAAGCAAGAGGGAATTCGGGTACGGGCTGTGCCAGGTCAATTCTATAACCGAGAGGCTGAAGGGGACAATTTTTATCCGGAACGATTCCTCATCTCTTACCGCGCTGTATAACAGAAAGGAGGGGAGTTCGAAGAACATTTTTCTGAGAAACGATCTTCCTCATCTGGATGGGACACAGATTTCTATTTCCCTTTCATCATAATGGAGACTATATGATTGTAAACGTGGCAAAGCTTGCCAGAGAAGCGAAAGTTAAACTCCCGGATCTTATAACCCGGCCTGTGGGCAGACTTATGTATTCGAAAATGAAAGAGAAACTTACTATTGCCGGCAGGGGTGAAACCGTTATTTTTGATTTTGAGAATATAAAGGTGATAGATTCCTCTTTCATTGATGAGTTTCTGGTTAAGGTTATCAAAGACGCTGAAGAATCCGATTTTTATATAAAACTGCGGAATATATCCGCCATATCAGAAATAAATATTGACTCTGTGTTTAATTCATACTCTAATTATAGGGATGGCAGGCTTGCTGTGATCCGTGAGGAGCTTGGTAAAAACAACAGGTATTATATCGGTCCTTTGACTGAAAACGAGAGTGATATAATTGATTATCTGAGGATAAATAATCATGCCGACTCCGATGAAATGGCCAGGTTCTGCGGACAGGAAACAATGGCACTGACTGAGACTCTGGAGAATCTTTTAAGACTCAGGGTTATAAGGAGAGATAACGGGGAATACCTGTCTGTCTGAAACCCGTTAGTAACATGTTATGAGAAAAAAGGGGAAGAAAGATAACACTGTAAAAGATGACAGCCTTTTCGGCCTTCTCTCCTCATATAAGCAGTTTAATACATATGTGAGGGTGCTCATTGACGAAGAGAGGGCGATGATAGCTGTTGTCCTTACTGCCAATCCTAAATTCTGGCAGAAACTCCCCCCTGAAACGTATTCGGCATACAGGGACATGAAGAGACTGGAACTTGGTGTTGATAAACTGTCTGTAAAATATATACTGCCGCAGCACCTGGTAAAAACACTGGGGCCTGCTGCAGGGTTCAGTCTCAGAGCGGATAAGTATGAACTGGATAATTCTCTGTCAGAGAACGGTTATTATGTGATAATAGTTCAGAAAAAGTATATCGCCAAGGTCTTAAGCGGTGTTAAGAAAATTATCAATCTTTCACCGCAGAAGAAGTATGAAATCATTGAGAAAAGCATGTTTGATCAGCAGGAAATATAATGGCGAACCAGAACCCGAACGAAACAGTAAGCGAAAAAGCGAAGAGAATTGAAACAGCCCTGAAGTATACAGATGGCGACATGGAACAGGCCAAATTTATGGCCGCGGGAAAGCTCCAGGATGTTGTTGCCATAAAGGGGAAATTTGTGGTTCCTGAACTCAACCAGTCAGGAGCATTTATAGCTTTTATAAATACGTCAAAAGAATATATCTCATCGATAAAAAGCGTTCTTACGCTTAACACAGGGACCTATTCAAAGATGAGGATCTTTGATGACTGGAGAGTTCTGCTTAAAAATATTGAGGCCTATCTGGAAGGAGGGGATGTCGCTGATTCAGGCCTGTTTACAGGCAACCTTCTTGAATCAATGATCAAAAGAGATGTTTTCCCCGATGTACAGAAGATGAATCTTGAATACCTTGCCGTTGCCCTGCAGGACATGATAAAGGATTTCTTCAAGTCGGAGAAGGCAAAATGTCAGATCGAACTTGAGAAGACAACCTCAATGGATATTGAACTTGCCGGAATTGAAGTAATGCTCCCTGAAAACGGTGAAGCTGAAGCTTCTGAGGCAGATCCGCAGAAGCAGCAGCAGCAACAGCAGCAGGAGATAAGGCAGGTGCCTGATACTCCATTCAGACGGCATCTTGGAGAGATTGAATCAAAAGCGTCACTTGTTGTGGAAGGATGCTGTGTTCTATCCCCTGTTAAGGGGAAGCCTATCAGCGAAATTCAATCGGGAGAAAGGATCCTTGTGTCTCTTACTTCCGGAGACTCTGTGTCTGAAAAGATAATTGACGCGTATAAGGCGAGAGATCACGAGGGGAAGCCTCTTCCTATAGTAGGGCGGATAGTGGAGATTGTGCCTAACGAGGAAATCAAGGGGGTTATCATTTATGTGCTTGTTGCTAAAGGAATATACGCGAAGATAGTGGAGGAGGAGCCTGTTAGAATCCAGACAGAGTTGACCTATATTGCTTCCAATGGATCGCTTGATGACGAATCGATGGGACAGAAAAACTGGGTAACTGTGCTTGTTTCAGCTTTTTTTGTCCTTCTGATAATTGCCCTTATTGTAGTTTTAATCTTTGTATCCTGATTAATACTGTATGAAAAGATGCCTGCCTCTTTTCGTCTTTGCCTTTTTATTTTTTCCTCCCTATACTGCTGTTTCACAGATGCCTGACTGGAAGTTTTTCAAAGACAGGGAAGGGAACAAATACTACTACGACCGCGCCTTTAAAATCAGGGTTACAGACACTTCAGAGAAGGATTATACCCCGGTGACATCTACAGGTATAGATTTTTTCCTGCATAAAGGAATTGAATTGATTAATGAAAAAAAATACCCTGAAGGCCTGTTTTATCTGAAATCGATCCGGGCCCTGAAGAGTGAAAACTCAAGGGTAAGAAAGGCCAGGGTCGACGCGGCAAAGTGGATTGATTTTCTTTATAAAAAACATGGTACGAGGTATGAGCTTTACGACAAAGAATCGTCGGTTATTATAAAATATGAGAATGATATTTACCATTTAATAAACAGTAAACTTTTCTACAGGGTTCCCCTCCTGCACCGGCCCTTTCTCCTGAAAAAGGAATGGAAGTATTATGATAAAGGTTACGGCCTTAAATTCGGTGTTAAGGTTGAACGGGACGGAGATTATGAAGGTTTCGATTATATAACAGGAATAGAAAGCCGGATTTTCCCGGGAACCGCCCCTTCGCCTGATGAGGCGCTTAAGGGCTGGATGCTTGAACTGGGTATTGATAATCTTGAGAGGAAAGAGATTTTCCGCGGGCCTGACAGGGTTATTTATGAGATAAGGTATCCCGGGGACGCCCCGTTTTCAGGGCTGGAGGGTGTTTTTGTCAGTGAAAACAGGTCGCATCTCGCAAGGGTTTTTTATCACAACAGTGTTTCAGGAAGGGTAAGCGAAAGGGCGAAGCTTATGCTTCAGAACCTGGTTCTTGTCCGTTAGCCCTGATAGATCAGCGCGGTTTCGCCGCATTTTTCCCTGTCCCTGCAGTTGACGCAGTCCTTCCATATCTTTTCAGGGAAATTATCCTTCGGTACGACCCTGAATCCGTTTCTGGCAAAAAATCCAGGTTTGTAGGTGAGGGTGAAAATCCTTTTCCCCTCCAGCGGTTCCGTGTCGGCAATCAGTTTTTGTACAAGGGCCCTTCCTATGCCAAGGCCCTGGAAGTCCATGTGTACAGCAAGTGACCTGACCTCTTTCAGTGTCTCGCCGTAATCGTAACGGGTCACCGTGCCTGCAAATTTACCGTCAGCTTCAGCTACAAGGAAATTTTCAAGGTTCTCTCTTATGTCATCCCTGCCTCTCTCCAGGATAACGCCCTCTGCTGCGTAATAGGAAATGAGGGAGAAGATGTTTTCAACATCCCCCTCATTAGCGGTTCTAATTGAGGTATTCATTTCTGTTTCCGAATCAAATGCGTTTTATTATCTGTGCATTTGTCGAAATGGCATATTGCCTGTAAAGTGAAATTTCGGAAAGTGATTTTTTCGCATCCAGCTCGGTCTTATAGGGCCCGGTGAAAATCCTGTATGAGCCTTTATTCTGTGATACGATAACAGTATGTCCCTTGCCGCTTAAAAAACGGGCAACATTCTTGATTTCATCCTCACCGTACTTTTGTGAAAGCTGTATGACAAAAGGATATTCCGATTTAGGGTATACTTCACTCGCGGTTTTGCCTGAAGAAGAGGCCTCTTTTATTGCCTCGCTCATTCTGGCGCTTATGTTGCTGACCGCATTCATTGTCCTGTCATCCACGATCTTCCTGTCAGAACCTCCGGCAAATTTTATACCGATTGCAAGGCCTGCCGTAAATGAAACGATGATCAGAGCGGTAATTATGGTGAACATCCCTGTTGCTTTCTTTCCGTGATGGTCATGTTCCCTTCCGTTAGGCATTGCCCCTCTTGTAAAGAATTCAGGGTCAACCCTGTCATACTGGGAAGGGATGTCCCTGAGGTGCCGCCCTTCGTAGAAATCCATGTTCTGCATATATAACCCGTTATGAAAAGAAGTTTAAAAAACGTGGAAATTCCATTGTCCACGTTAAAATTGTCGGCATAAGGGGTGGAGTCATTTAGCAGTTTCCTGAAAAAGTCGGGGGAGGGACTTTTTCAGGAAAATTCCGGAAAAAAAGTCTTAAAACCTGAAATCAGCGGGATGGCTTTTTTCAGTTCGTGGATTCGAATTTTTTCATGAATTCAACAAGGGCTTCTACCCCTTCAACAGGCATTGCGTTATATATACTTGCCCGCATCCCTCCTGCGGTTTTATGCCCCGCAAGCGAGACAAGGCCGGTTTCACCTGCTTCTTTTATGAATTTCGCGTCAAGGTCTTTTGAACCTGTTGTGAATGTCACATTCATCAGCGATCTGGAGGATTTTTCAACATTTCCCCTGAACAGTTTCGATTCATCAATTAAATCATACAGCAGTGATGATTTACACCTGTTCATTTTATGAATCTCATCCACTCCGCCCATCGAATCGAGCCAGTCAAAAACAAGCTTTGCCATGTAGACTGAGTAGGTGGGAGGGGTGTTGAAAAGTGAGTTGCTGTCAGCGTGTGTTCTGAAATCGAGCATTGTGGGGAGATCCCCTCCTGCCCTGGCCATAAGGTCATTTCGTATTATTACTATTGTTACACCTGCCGGCCCGATGTTTTTCTGTGCGCCGGCGAAGATTATTCCGAAATCACTGACCTTGTACGGTTCAGAGAGGATGCAGGATGACATGTCGCATACGATCGGTATTTCTCCTGCTTCAGGGATACGGTTGTATTTAGTCCCGTATATTGTATTGTTGTAGCAGATGTGAAGGTAATCCGCGTCAGGAGAGATTTTAATGCTGTCGATGTCGGGAATATATGAAAAGGTTTTGTCCTCTGAAGATGCAAGCACGTTGACCTTTCCGAATCTCTCCGCTTCCCTGATTGCTTTCCCGGTCCACGAACCGGTATGAATGATATCAATTTTTTTATTTATGGTCATCATATTCATCGGTATCATGGAGAACTGAAGCGATGCCCCTCCCTGTAGAAAGAGAACGCTGTAGTTTTCAGGGATATTCATCAGTTTCCGCAGCAGATTTTCAGCATCTTTCTGGATGCCCATATATGCGGCAGACCTGTGGCTCATCTCCATTACTGACATACCCGTATCGCCGTATTCAAGCATCTCTGAAGCGGCTTTTTTAAGAACAGGTTCAGGGAGAACAGCGGGCCCTGCTGAAAAGTTATATACTCTTGACATCTATCCCTCCGGCTGTTAAAGTCTTTAAACTGGTTTTACAGATTGCCTAATATAAAATGCTGTCAAGATCAAATGAATTACTGCGGAAATTATTTTATCCTTGAAATTATTTTTTATTTATAGGGAATTGTCCGGTTAAATTCATGATAATATTAATACCGGCTTATGTAATACTATAAGTTCCGATGATATGCATGCGCATGGCCCCCGCACCCCCAAAGGGGGCAAGGATTATTGGAGTACCCTACCGGGAATTTCAGGGGGAGGGGGACCCGGATTATGTTTTAGTGGATGATATGACTCAATGCAAACTAACAAGAGGTAATATATAATATGGCAAAGATAAGGGCTTTCAAGGCATTAAGACCCGCTAAAGACCTGGCTGATAAAATAGCTGAACTACCCTATGATGTTGTTTCCCTGAAAGAGGTGATAGAGATTGCGGGTAAAAACCCGTATAATTTTTATCATATAACAAGGGCCGAGATGGATCTTCCGGAGGGAACTGACCCCTATTCAGATGGCGTATACAGAAAAGGGAGAGAGACCCTGGAGAAGTTTATTGACGAAGGCTTCCTTGCAAGGGATGAAAAGCCGATGCTGTACCTTTATTCGCAGGTGATGGACGGAAGGATGCAGACAGGTATTGTGGCATGCGCCAGCATAGATGATTACATGAAAGGGCTGATAAAAAAGCACGAGCTTACCCGCGAGGAGAAGGAGCTGGACAGGACAAGGCATACAGATATAGTCAATGCCAATACAGGCCCGGTTTTTCTTTTCTACAGGGACGACAATGATGAAAGGAAAGCGCTCATTGAACAGGCGATGAAGATTGAGCCGGTTTACGATTTCACAGCGCCTGACGGTATCAGGCATATAGTAAGGGTGATTGAAGATACCTCACTTGTGGAGAGACTTCAGAAGTCATTTGAAAACGACGAACTTTATATTGCTGACGGGCACCACAGGGCCGCTTCAGGGACACGGGTGGGCAGCATGAGGCGTGAGAAGAATAAAGAATTTACAGGGGAGGAGGAGTTCAACGGTTTCCTTTCAGTGATCTTTCCCCATTCCCAGCTTATGATTCTGGCATATAACAGGGTTGTAAAAGACCTGAACGGCATGTCTGCCGATGAATTCATGAAAAAAATCTCTGAAGATTTTACCGTGGTTAAAAGCGGTGTAAAGGTCCCGGAAAAGGTCAATACCTTCTCGATGTATATAGGAGGGGAATGGTACACTCTTACTCCATCCTTTGAAATATCTTCTGATCCCATAGAATCACTTGACGTTACGATAATTCAGAAGAGGGTGCTTGATCCGCTGCTGGGTATTACTAATCCCCGCAAAGACAAAAGGATAGATTTTGTGGGCGGCATAAGGGGTACTGCTGAACTTGAGAAGATTGTGGATTCAGGGGAATTCGCGGTCGCTTTTTCCATGTTCCCCACAGAGATTGAACAGCTCATGGATGTTTCAGACGCAAACCTTATTATGCCGCCGAAATCGACATGGTTTGAGCCGAAACTTCGTGACGGGCTTTTAATCCATGAGCTTGACTGAGAATCAGAAGGTGTAGATCTCTATTGAGTTGTCCCCTTTTTCGCATGCTGATGTAGTTGCGAATTCAGACCTCCTGATAAATGATTCGAGAATGAGTTCATTTATCAGGAGCGTTTCAGAATCGCCTCCGCGTACCACATCTGAAGGGTCAAGTTCAGATATTCCTATGGAGATGCATGGGTCGAGGTACTTGTCCCTGTGCTTGAATTTTTTCTGCTGTATCTTTTTTATTATCCTCTCCGCCACCTTTTTTGAATCCTCGCTTCTGGTGTGAGGGAGAAATATCAGGAACCTTGCGAATTCAAACCTTCCTATCTTGTCATAGGGCCTGATAGATTTTTTAAGCCTTGAGGCGAACTCGCCGAGAAACGCGTCAAATATCTTGAGGCCGAAATCCTTCTGTATCTCCTCATGGTTGTGCAGGTTTATCATGATCGCGCATGTGAATTCGTTCCTCCGCGCTGCCCTTCCTATTTCATTGGAGATTTCATCAATGAGGGCTCTTCTGTTAAGGGTTGTGGTTACAGGGTCCTCCTTGGCATGCTTGATGAGTTTACGTTTTGTTTTGTTCAGTGAGACATTAAGGCCGATGGCCCTTTCAGCAATAATGATTCTTGCAATGATCTCCTCCCTCGTAAAGGGAAAAAGGATGAAATCGTCTGCGCCGGCCTTTACCCCCTCCGCGAGTTCATGTACACTCTCCCTTGATCCCGTAAGTATGAGGTACACCTTCCCTTTTTTGCTTTTAGATTTTTTTATCGATGCGCAGTTTCCAGGCGCCATGCCGTCGACCCAGTTGAGTATTACAACTTCGGGAGTCTCTTTCTCTATGACGCTATCCAGGGAATCTATGTCTGAGATGATAATATCGAGTTTAAGTGAGGGACCTGCCTCTTCAATGGCTTTCATGGTTGTCTTTGTATGATTAACAAGAACAGCTTTCATCGTCTCTCTCCCGGCGGATGTTTTACAAAAAATAATGAAATAAACGGGTTTTGTCAATAAAATTAAGCATGCCTGTTTCCTTCTCGGTTATTCAATCTCTATTATATAGGGGTTCATGTAAAGTATCCGTTCATCAGGATAACTGTATTTTTCCGCTGCTTTAAGGATTACCCCGATATTTTTGCCAAGGGCTGATTCGGTGGAGGACCTCATCAGTCCCCTGAGATAGCCGCCCTGTTCAGGGAGATGTATCACGTTAAAAGTTTTATCAATTCCACCCTTTTCCGCGGCGTAATCGATTGCCGCCATGAGCCCGTTGTTTTCATCCGCAAGGCCATTTTCAGCCGCGGCCTTCCCTGTGTGTACTTTCCCTTCCGCGACTTTAGCGATTTCAGCGGCATCAATTTTACGTCCCTCTATCACCCTTCCTGTAAACCTGTCGTAGATAAAGTCAATATTATCCTGAAAGAGTTTTTTCTCCTCGTCGGTCAGGTCCCTTGACTCTGAAAACGCGTCTGCGAATTTGCTCATTTTTACGGTCTCTGTTGATATCCCCAGCTTTGAGTAGAGTTCTTTAAGTGAGATTTTACCCGCGACAACTCCTATTGAACCTGTTATTGTACCTTTACTGGCGAATATCCTGTCCCCTGTGCAGGCGATGTAATAGCCCCCTGAGGCGGCCATGTTGCCGAATGAAAATACAACGGGTTTGGGGTGTTTCTTCTTCATAAGCAGAAGATGGTTCCACATGTAGTCCGAGGCCGCTGCGGAACCCCCTCCTGAATCAACCCTTATGACCACGCCTTTTACGGAATTTGAAGTGAATGCTTTTTCAAGCGCCTCCCTGTAATCGTAGTCACCTGTTGAGGAGCTGACAGATGAGCTGTTTCCCTTTCCTGAAACTATATTTCCTGTAACGTGGATTACCGCTATTTCAGGGAGGGGCCCCCATGTTGTGCTCCTTTCATTCTCCTCAAGGTAGTTCTCGAATTTAACAGTCCCTGTATCTTTACTCAGCTCTTCAACCGCATTTTCCCTGTGCATGATTTCATCTATGAAGCCCTTTTCCTTTGCCTGTTCAGGGGTATAGAACCCCGCAGAGAAGAGCTTATCCACCTTTTCCGCAGGGATTTTTCGTCCTTCTGTAATCGCTGTGATAAACTGTCCATTCAGGTCTTTAAGTATCTCCTCCATGTTCTCCCTTGCGGCAGGTGACATCTTCTCCCTTGTGAATGTTTCATTGAAGGATTTGTATTTTCCCCTGCTCACGGATTCAAATTTTACGCCTGCTCTGTCCATGAGCCCCCGGATGAAATAGAGCTTCATCTGCAGGCCTGTTATGGAAAATGTACTGTTGGGCGTGAAATATATTTTATCCGCCGAGGTGGCCAGGTAGTATTCACTGTTTCCTGTATAACTCATGAGGGCGTATGCCTTTTTCCCGCTTTTTTTGAGTTTGAGGATTTCGTTCCGGAGTTCCTGCATCTGTGCCAGCCCCAGAGATGTGTTGTCTATATCTATTATGAGTGAGTTTATCGTGCTGTCACACGATGCTCTTCTTATTCCTGCTAAAAGGTGGTGAAAGCAGTTCTCCCTTTGCGAAAAAAATCTTTGCGGGGGGTTCTCCCTGCTGTAGTTGTCGGACAGCCTGAGGTAAAGGGGACGCGCGGCAGCAGAACCGTTCAGGGAATTTTTATCCCTTGCGGCGGTGAACGAGATTCCCCCTGAATAGAAGTCTGAAACATCACTGTTAGCTCCCCTGTAACCCTCAAGTTTTGTAAGCAGGGGGCCTCCTCCCCCTCTTGAGGAAAAGGGAACTGTCAGGCCGAAAGTGTAGTTTTCATCAGTGTCCCCTTTAAGGTTGAATGTTATTCCCCCGGGGCCGGTTATCTCCAGGCCGAAGGTGTAGAGGTTGTCAAGGCCGCTTTTTGAATCATATATGGTTGAATCAGCCGACAGGGTTATGTATTCCGTGAAGGGGCGGAGGGATGCGGAGTATGTGGCGCTTTTTAACCTGTTCTCTTCAAAAGACCTGTCTTCGATGCTTCTGAATACAGCCCCTGCGGAGATATACCATACGGGGCGCAGGATAAATCCCAGGTGCCACCCGCTGCAGCTGTCAAAATCGCTGTAGTCTGATAATGTGTATGAGTATCCCAGGCCGAAACCGAAAACGTTTCCCATGAGGAAACCCCTGCTCACCGTGTACTGTGAAACTGAGGTCTCATCCTCATCCGTCAAACCTGTGAGTATGCCGTTGTACCTTGAGTATACCATGTCAAAATCGAAGAGGTTGAGGGAGGCAAAGTGGTTCCACTCCCCTTCATCCTCCCTGAGAAAGGAGTAGGCCAGGAACGGGTAGTTCTCCCCCTGCGTGAATACAGGGTTGGCCAGTGATGAAAAGGCCCCCTGCGAATAGCCTGCCGAAAGGGCTGAGGGCGGGAGATAGTACCTGTATCTTTCAGCTGCCTCCGCTGATGCTGTGATGATCATGGATAAAACCAGTATATATATTTTTTTCATGTCAGATGATTCCTGAAATTGATGTTATTCTTCTGCCAGTGACTCATAGTCGTCCCGGATCTTTTCAAAGATCCCCCTTTCGTCCCCTTCACCGTCAATGACAAGGAACCTTTCATCAGCTATGGAGAGGAAGTTGTTTCTCACTGCTTCGAGAAATTCTTTTTTTTCAAAGAGTTCAGCGGCCGCTCCGCCGTTTCTCTTCTCTATCCGTTTCATTGCTGTTTCAGGGGAGATGTCTATGAAATAGACACGATGAGGGAGAGGGAACCCCTCATGCAGGTTTCTGTTTATTATTTCAGAGGAGGTTATGCCCCCCATCCCCTGGTACGCGGCATTTGAATAGAAGTACCGGTCCATTACGATTGTGGCGCCGCTCTCCATTGCCGGGGTGATATTTTTTTCACAGTCATCAACCCGGTCTTTGATGAAAAGTTCGATCTGTTTTTCCACGGGGGGAGGGGAGCCGGATTTCAGCATTGCCCGCAGTTCCGTTCCCCATTTCCCGGATGTCGGCTCGGCAAGAAGCTTCGCGTTAATGCCTTTCCCTGAAATATATTCGTGCAGCATTTTACACTGCGTCGATTTGCCTGATCCGTCTATCCCCTCAAATACGATGAAAAGGTTTTTCATTGAGATTTACTGCGCCTCCGCGTTGTCTGATCTCATTCTCCTGGCGTATACAAGGGCGGCCCCAACTGTTGCAAGGTTGAGCCCCAGGAACCCTATGACAGGGATAAATGATACGAGGAAGAAGGCGGCCCCTGTGCCTGAGACAGATCTTCGCCATTTCCAGG
>ERZ795048.281-NODE-281-length-57534-cov-8.304407_pt1 | contig 57534 bp, 49 predicted proteins | sample MGYA00375132_ERZ795048 | MGnify/ENA primary metagenome ERZ795048 (study PRJEB30177, sample SAMN05720225) | activated sludge metagenome | isolation source: Anaerobic digester | place: Hong Kong | collected 2014-12-17 ...
ATTTATGAAAAAAGAGATGACGGCATGCGAATCCGGCGACACGGACAAGAACTGCCAGGCGGTGCTGGCGGCGTGCAGTGGGTCATCGGTGAGCGGCTGCACAAGCGCCGCGCGCAAAATGGTCACATCCGCAGCAGCCGGAATCACGGTGGAACTGTTCGACAGCACGACCGGCTCGGTCGTGAAATCTAAAACCACGCTGTCGGACGGTTCAATTCCTGAGTTCAAGGAGAATCCCGACAATGTGACAACCACGGATACCTTCGCGATCCGCATGAGGCTGCCGGCAGGCTACTGGAACGAAATGTTCGCATACGCGCAGTCCGGCGGAACCGGTTGCGAGCCGGATTCCGGGACAGGCGAATGCGTACTGGTGCTTGCGAGCGGGCTCGCGATTGCCGCGAACACGACGGTGGATATAGATGCAGTGGAGATACCGGTAGACTCGGCTATGTACGGCGGGCAGTTCGCGAACCCGGACTGTGATGACAAGGTAACGCTGAAAGACCTTGCCGCGGTGAAGAAAAGATTCTTTACAGATGCAACGCAATACCATCCTGCGGTCGATTTCAACCTCGACGGCAAGATCGATCTGAAAGACCTTGCAATGATCAAGGCGAATTTCAACAAGGCGATCGGCGCAAAGGGGACAGACGTCAGCACGGTTGGCGGAATCTGCGACCCGGAGATGTAAAACTCGACATAAAATGGATTTCAAAAGGCCGCGGTGGGTAACTGCCGCGGCTTTTTTTGTTGTCACGAACAGGTTGTTAGAAGATGGTAATACGAGAAATCAGAAGATCTGAAAACACAAACACAAAATTTCTCTGAAACGGCAGCAGCATATGAAAACTAATATCCTTGATGCTGATTAATTTGAAATGAATACTGGCTTTTGAATTCAAAGAGCTCTATGTGAGATATCGGGATATTGAAAATATTTCTTTTATTTCATGAGGGATCAGTAGTTTGAATTTAGGTCGATCGTTAGTTTTCCCTTTGAATTCAAAACCTGCTTTGAGAAAGTCCATCAATTTTGAGGAATGCGGCATTAATTTGAGTGGCTTAATACTGGAAATAAATTCAGGAACAATAGACAGGTCTCCATCAAAACCTATATTTTTATCAAAGAATCCAATTCTTCCTTTGGCATCGACATTTAAATACTTGCCTGAGATAGTCGTATTGATAAGATGGAAAGCTTCTTTTTCTAAAACAAAGTCCGTATCGAATTTATCGATCAAGATGTTAACAGGTGATTTAATGGTTCTGATATTGCTTATCGGAACTGCTGAAATGGTGGTGTTTTTAGCTGCAAGATGTCCCGAGCCGTCAAGTTTATGAAAATGATCGGAATAATCGCAATCGAGTGAAAATTTTGCTTCGGCGGAACCGGATATATCAAGTTTATCCATGCCGAGAATGTTTGCCAGATCCTGAATATCAGGGCATTCGGCACTGAACTTCATGTAGAACTGAGACCTGACAACTTCGTCGAGTTCAGGATCATATTCCATATCAATTCGCCCGTTACAGAATATAAGAAGGTTGTTTGATTTGAGTGAGCATTTGTCGAAAAACAGTTTTCCCCTGTCGAGAACAAGGTGAAGATGTGCTTCCGGCACGGGTTGCAGAGGGAATCCGGCCATTGACCCTTCTCCGATTTCAGAAAAATCTATAACCGCATTTTTAAGAATTAAAGAAATATCGCCTTTGAATTCATACAATTGATTCAGATCGCCTTCGAGAAGAATATCCGCATCCATTTCAGCCGATTCGATGAAAGGCTGCATGGCGAGCATTTTTAAAATTGAACCTGAAGCCTTGCCTTTACCCGATCCTTTCAGTCTCAATTCGGATATATCGGTTTCGACGTCGGTTTCGAGATAGCCTTCCAGGTGATATTCACCCAGCCGCCCCTGCATTTTTTCGAGAATCAGTTTTGTTCCGTGAAATCTTAAAGGTGAGCGGAAGTCGCTTATTGGTTCATCTCTCATGTATAAGGTTGGCGAGCTTATGTGACCGTTCAATTCGGTTTCGGCGACAGAACCTGTCATGACGGCTTCGATGTTGACGGGGCCCGTCATCGCCTTCGGGACTTTGAGCGCCGCCAGGTCTTCAATCCTGAGGTTTTTAACCGTTACGTTGCCTTCGATCATCGGACCGCTTCTCGGGTAATGTATCTCTATGCTTCCATCGCCGACCGTGCAGGATAGTCTTTTCACTTTCATTTTGGACCCGTGAGAAGTGAATTCCCCGTTCAGATCCTCGATTACAGTATCGCCTTTCTGGCCTTCGATAATCACCTTTCCCCTGTACATTCTTACAACATTAAGCCCCCACAGGTTAACAAACAGAATGCCAAGAACCCAGCGAATGACTGTTAATGGAAAAAGGAACCAGATTTCACCTTTCTGTTCAATTTGTTTAACCCTGATTACAGGTTTATGGAAGGCGAGCGGATTTATGGAAGGTCTTCGCAGGGTGAGGAGTCGCCAGAAATTAATCTTGAGATGCATTTCAGCTGCTTCCATGCTCCCGTTGGCGCCCAGATTAATCTGTATTTTGTACAGCCGCATCCCGATAATCGGTATTCCGCCTATGTCCTCGAATTTTATGGGTAGTGGAATAAAACGGTTGAAGAAGAAAAGAATAAGCTTTTTGACTAATCTGAAAGGATAAAAAGGAACGAAGAGAATTGCCGTGATAGCAAAAATTATCAGAAGTACTGTTTTTATTTCCATTTCCGACCTGTCTCAAGCAATATTCATTTCAAGTTAATATATAGTCCATTTAAGGAGGGATATTTTATCCAAATTGAAAAAGAGCCAACGATCGGACTTGAACCGATGACCTGCGCATTACGAGTGCGCTGCTCTACCATCTGAGCTACGTTGGCATCTCGAACCGGGCGACCCGATTCGTACAAGAAACATATTATATCTTTTTCCAATCACTTTTCAATCATAATACCAATGCTTTTTTTGATGAATTATTATTTGTCGTCTCTTGATTAATCATATCGGCTGAAAGCAAAATAATGGTGTTGGATCGGCGATTAACCTGAATTTCTCACCGATGCAGGTTAAAAACCGTGAGAAGTTACTATATCGGGTGAACAATTGATATAATACAGGGCGAACAAAACACCGCAATCTTGGATAAGATCAGGTATAATCATGGATACAGAGAAAACCACATCAGGGCTTGATTTCATCAGAACGATAATTGCCAGTGATAACGCATCGGGGAAATGGGGCGGGCGCGTGGAAACGCGTTTTCCTCCCGAGCCTAACGGATATCTTCATATCGGCCATGCGAAGAGCATTTGCCTGAACTTCGGGCTTGCGAAGGAAAACGGTGGTGTTTGCCATCTGAGGTTCGATGACACCAATCCGAGCAAGGAAGAAGTCGAATATGTTGAATCGATCAAAGAAGATGTGAAATGGCTCGGATTCGACTGGGGCGAGCATGAGTATTTCGCTTCGGATTATTTCGGCCAGTTGTATGAATGGGCGCTGTTCCTGATAAAAAAAGGTAAGGCCTATGTTTGTGATCTGGGGCCGGAGGAGATGAGGGAGTACAGGGGAACGCTCACTCAGCCCGGTAAGAACAGTCCGTACAGGGATAGGAGCGTCGAGGAAAACCTTGATCTTTTCGCCGGGATGACGGCGGGCAAATTCGAGGAAGGCTCGAAGACGCTCCGCGCGAAAATCGACATGTCGCATCCGAATATGAATATGCGTGACCCGGTGATGTACAGGATTATCAAGCAGTCGCATCACAGGACGGGAGACAGGTGGTGCATATACCCGTCTTACGATTTTACGCATGGCCAGTCCGATTCGATAGAGAAGATAACTCATTCAATATGCACGCTGGAGTTTGAGGATCACAGGCCGCTTTATGACTGGTTCCTCGATGAACTGGAAATATATCATCCGCAGCAGATTGAATTCGCAAGGCTGAATATGACATATACGGTTATGAGCAAGAGAATGCTTATTCAACTGGTGCAGGATAAATATGTCAATGGATGGGACGACCCGAGAATGCCGACGGTGGCGGGGCTGCGAAGGCGCGGGTATTCGCCTGCGGCACTGAGGGATTTCTGTTCGAGAATCGGCGTGGGGAAAGACGACAACACGGTAGAAGTGGAATATCTTGAACACTGCCTGCGAAAGGATCTGAACCTGACGTCAAAAAGAATGATGGCGGTTATCGATCCGCTGAAGGTTGTGATCGAGAATTATCCGGAGGACAAGTACGAGGAGCTGGATGCGATCAACAACCCCGAGGACCCGGATGCAGGTATCAGGAAAGTCCCGTTCTCAAAGGTTATTTATATTGAGCGTGAAGATTTCATGGAAGACCCGCCGAAGAAGTTTTACCGGCTTGCGCCGGGCCGTGAGGTCAGGCTGAGATATGCTTATTTCGTGACATGCACCGGTGTCGTCAAGGACGAGAAAACAGGCGAGATAACGGAACTGCGATGCACGTATGATCCTGAGACACGCGGCGGAGACGCGCCGGACGGGCGGAAAGTCAAAACCACTCTGCACTGGGTTTCCGCAGATCATGCTGTTGATGCCGAGGTCAGGCTTTACGACAGGCTTTTCACAAAACAGAACCCGTACGAGACGGAAGAAAACGGCACATGGCTGGATAACCTGAGCGAGGATTCACTGAAGATACTCAAAAACTGCAAAGTGGAACCGGCGTTGCGCGAAGTAAAACCTTTCGAGAGATATCAGTTTGAGCGCAAGGGGTATTTCTGCGTGGACCCGGATACCGGAGAAGGAAATCCTGTATTTAATAGAACTGTCACGCTCAGGGATATGTGGGTAAAGATTCAGCAAAAAGAAAATGTCGATAAACCCGTCGAAAAGAAAAGCGGTAATAAGAAAGATGTTCCGGGACTTATGAAAAGCCCGATAACCGCGGATGATTTCAGTAAGCTCGACCTGAGAGTGGGAAGGGTTGTTTCGGCTGAGAGAATCGAGAAATCCGAAAAGATGCTCAAGCTCAGTGTCGATATCGGAATAGAGAAAAGACAGATTGTTGCAGGGATAGCGAAACAGTATTCGCCGGACGAGATTACAGGCAAACAGGTGCTGGTCGTGGTGAATCTCGAACCGAAAACGCTTATGGGTATCGAATCCCGGGGCATGCTGCTGGCCGCTGTTTCAGGGCATGAGCTTTCCGTTCTCACATTCGGCGGCGATCTCCAGCCGGGTTCGAGAGTGTCGTGACATCCTGTGTCAGTTTTCTTCAGCAGGCTGACTGTCGATCCATTCGGCTGCGAGCCGCATTCTCTCGATGCACTTTTCTTTCCCGAGAAGTTCCATAAGTTCGAACAGGCCGGGGCCGAATATTTTGCCGGTGATTGAAAGCCGGGTCGGGTGGATGAGCTGTTTTGCCCCCAGCCCTTTTTCTTCTTTCAATCTGTACATCATTTTTTCAATCGATTCACAATCGAAAACGTCGAGTTGCTCCAGTTCCGATGCCAGCATCCTTAGATTCTCCGCCGCGCCTTCGACCTTGAAATATTTTTTTACGCCTTTTTCATTGTAGTCATCAACTTCTTTGAAAAAGAAGTCCGAGTAATCCTCGATATCCGGCGTGATTTTTACCCTGTCGCCCGCTATCTCTACAATTTTTTTCAACCACTCCTGTTTTTCTTCCGCTTCGGCTTCAGTGATATATTTCTTCTCGATCAAGTGATCAACACACATTTTGTAAACTCTGTCCCTGTCGATCCGGGTCATCCAGTGAGCGTTCATGTAGTTCAATCTTGTTTCATCAAACACCGAGGGAGCCTTGCTCATGTTTTCTATGGAGAATTCTTTTATCAGTTCTTCGCGCGAGAAAAACTCTCTTTCGTCTTTCGGGTTCCAGCCGAGAAATGCCAGGTAATTAAGCATTGATTCAGGTATGTAGCCCTTTTCCCTGAACTGATAAACCGAAACCGCCCCATGCCGTTTACTGAGTTTTGTTCTGTCCGGGCCGAGAATTATTGCGGTATGAAGATATTCCGGGATACTCAGCCCGAGCGCCTTGTTGATAAGTATCTGCTTGGGAGTGTTCGATATATGATCCTCTCCCCGGACGACATGTGTGATTCCCATAAGCGCGTCATCTATTGCATTTGTAAGGAGAAAAATCGGCACTTTATTCGATCTTATTATTATGAAATCTTCAAGCTCTCTCGTATCGAACTCGATGTCTCCCCTGATTATATCCTTTACTATTACTTTTTCGTTTTTTGGGGTTTTGAACCTTACCACGTAAGGTTTCCCTTCGTCTTCGAACTTTTTCCAGTCGTCCGGTGTCAAATCTCTGCATTTGCCGCTGTAGAGCTGCACCTTTTTATTCTCAAGAGCTTCTTTCTTTTCGATTTCAAGCTCTTCTTTTGTGCAATAGCAGCGGTATACCATTCCGGCATCGTATAATTTATTCAAATACTCTTCGTATAAGTGGTTTCGCTCGCTTTGCCTGTAAGGACCGTAATCTCCGCCTTTGTCCGGTCCTTCGTCCCAGTCTATGCCGAGCCACTGAAGGTCATCGATAATCTTTTGTTCAAATTCTTTTGTTGATCTTTCCGTGTCCGTATCTTCGACCCTGAGAATAACTTTCCCGCCGTATCTTCTGGCGACCATCCAGTTGAAAAGTGCGGTGTTCGCGTTGCCGAAATGAAGCATGCCCGTCGGTGATGGGGCAAATCTTGTTCTCACGTTTTCGAGTTTCATAAAATTTCTCCGTTCACGGGATTGGTATCCCTTTGATACAGAAAAAGAATTGTAGCACTCCAAAGATGTTAAAACAATCGTGCAAGTACTCCAATAAGTTTTTTGACATGCAATAAAGAATATACTCTATAATATATTTATTTAGCGTCAGGTACTTTCCATGCGGACCCCGGGAGGCAGGAATGGATTTTTCGTTCAGCGAAGATCAGGTCGGATTCCAGAAATTATTCAAAGATTTTGTGAAGAAAGAAATAGAACCCATAACCGAAAAAATGGATAAAGAGGAATATTTTCCCGCCGACGTTATAAAAAAAGCGGGAGAGCTGGGATTTCTCGGGATGTCGATTCCGGAGGAATACGGCGGAACCGGCATGGGAGAGGTGTCGGCCTGTCTTTTCAACGAGGAAGTTGCATATTCATCGCCGGCGGTATGCACGATACTCGGGGCGCACACCGGTATCGCGTGTCATTCCATGTACCTGGGCGGCACGGATGAGCAGAAAAAGAAGTACCTTGCACCGATGGCGCGCGGGGAAAAGCTAGGGGCTTTCGCGCTTACGGAACCGACTGCCGGATCGGATGCCGCGGGCATAAAGACGAAAGCGGTGAGAAAAGGCGATAAATTCGTAATAAACGGGTCGAAGATATGGATAACAAACGGCGGTGTGGCCGACGTTTATATAATATATGCGAATCTTGAAAAGACGGAAAGTTCAAGGGGGGGCATAACGGCGTTCATAGCCGAAAGGGGTTTCCCCGGTCTCGAAGTGGGGACGATAGAAAAGCATATGGGAATTCACGGCTCATCGACTGCCGAACTGGTATTCGATAATCTCGAAGTTCCCGTGGAGAATATGCTTGGCGAGGAGGGGGGCGGTTTTGCGGTGGCGATGGGTGCGTTGAATTACGGGAGGCTGGAGCTTGGAGCGGGTTGTGTCGGCATAGCAAAGAGATGCCTGCACATGAGCCACGATTTTGCTAAACAGAGGGTGCAGTTCGGAAAGCCGATAATCAAGCAGCAGGTGATACAGTTCAAGCTTGCGGAGATGGCAACGGATTTGGAAGCGGCGCGTCTTATGGTATATAATTGCGCCTGGCTCGCGGATCAGGGCAAAAGGTTTACCAAAGAGTCTGCGATGGTGAAGCTTTTTTGTTCAAGAGTGGCCAATATGTGCGCTAATGAAGCGGTTCAGATACATGGCGGGATGGGCTACATGTCGGATTATCCGGTCGAGAGGTTTTACAGGGATGCCCGTATTACTGAGATTTATGAAGGCACCAGCGAAATTCAGAAATCGGTTATCGCCATGCAGCTCATGCGCGAACGCAGAAGTTAAATCCAGAGGGAATCGTTTATTATGAAATTATTAAAAGGCCTGTTTGTTTTAATGGCTGTAACATTTGTTTTTTTGACGTTTGAGTGCAGCGCGCAGGATCAGGTTTATAAAGATGTTGCATATCTTCAGAAGTGGCCGGTCAAATACTCTTCGGATTCAGGCGCGCCGGCGGGTTCCGTATCCGATGTCGAGGTCTGCTCGGGCAGAACATTTGCAGGAACGGAAGAGGGGATATACGTTTTTGACGGCGAAACATGGGAGCTTGATAGAAAAGCGGAAGGCATAAAGGAACTCCGGTGTGATGAACGCGGCTTGTACGTCTCGGCGAAGCAGGGATTGCTGTTCGCCGAAAGCGCGGTGCTGCCGGATATGGATTTCATATACCGGGGCGATGTCGAAACCTCCGCGGCATGGAAGGGCGGCTTGCTGGTGGGTGGGGCGTCCGGGCTTTTGTTTGTCGAGGGTGACGCGGTTTCTCCGGTAGCCGATATTGACGGGATCGAAGTTTATGCTGTGGAAGTTGCGGGCGGGAAAGCGGCATGGATTTCGACCGGGGCGGGGCTGATAAGATACGATGGAAAATCCACGAGACTTTTTTTTGCGGGGAACGAAGGCCCCGGGCTGATCGATAACGATGTCAGGGATATTTGCGCGGATGAAACCGGCGCGGTTTTCATCGGCACCGGCAAAGGGATAAGCAGGTATGACGACGCCGGTGGCTGGGAACAGATAACCGGCAGAAGTGCCGGGCTGCCGTATGAGGATGTGACTTCGATTGATTTCAGAGACGGCGTGCTCCTTGTCGGGACAAAATTCGGCGGGGCCATTCGCAGGGATGGCTCATGGGAGTATTTCCAGAGTCGAAGATATTTACCCGATGATTATGTCAACGACGTCGAGATCGATCCGGACGGATCATTATGGTTTGCCACGACGAAAGGCGTTTCGAAGATTGAATACCGAAGCATGACACTGCAGGATAAGGCCGACTATTTCCAGAGAGACGTGCAGAAGTATCATAACAGGTTAAATTTTATATCCGACGCGGTGCTGAGGGAGCCGGGGGATGTGTCCACAAGTTACCCCGTTGACAGGGACAATGATGGTTTATGGACATCGATGTATATTGCCGCGGAATGCTACAGGTACGGAGTGACGGGAGACCCGGCGGCAAAACGGAATGCCCGGAATTCTCTCGACGCCATGATGTTTCTCGAAACGGTGACGGAAGTGCCGGGATTGTTTGCGCGTTCTTACACGAAGATAGGAGAACACCGGGGCCCCGGCGAGTGGAACGATACCCCGGACGGCAGATACAGCTGGAAAGGGGATACGAGTTCGGACGAAGCGGTCGGGCATTTCTACAGTTATTTTGTTTATTACAATATATGCGCGGACGAGAAGGAGAAAGAGCTTATCAGGGACAAAGTCGGAAAGATCGCGGGCTATATCGTCGATAACGGATACGAGCTGATAGATGTGGATGGAGAGCCGACTACATTCGGAAGATGGAGTCCTGAATATTTTTCATCCACGGGTGTATTGAGCAAAGGGCTCAACTCTCTTGAGATCCTTTCTCATATTAAAGTAGCGCATTATATTACCGGGAACGATAAGTTTTTGGCTTCCTACAGGACGCTTGTTAAGAAATACAATTACGCGAAGAATACAGTGAATCAGAAATACACCAACCCGGGAGTGGCGAATCACTCGGATGATGAACTCGCGTTTCTTTCATATTACCCGTTGCTGAAGCTGGAAAAGAACAGAAAGGTGCTCAAGTATTATCAGAGGAGCATAAGCAGGACCTGGGAGGCGGAAAGGCCGGAGAAGAATCCGCTGTGGAATTTTATTTACGGGGCCGTGATGCCGGAAGGAACGTTTTTTGACGTTGAGGGAGCGGCTGAAACTCTGAAACTCATTCCCGTGGACCTTGTTTACCATCGTGTCAGGAACAGTCAAAGGGCTGATATCGAGATAAGTGATATTAAAGACAGGTTCAAAGTTAGACAGGCTGCCGGGATTATAAGGCCCGATGAGCGGGGTATGCTGAAATGGAATGAAAATCCGTATAAGCTTGATTCAAAAAGAGATGAAAGACAGCTTGAATCAGCGGGTTTCTGGTTGCTTCCGTACTGGATGGGTCGCTACTATGGATTTATCGATTAGAATAGTTAAGAATTAATTATAGATATAGAACTGGCGGGAAACGAAATAACTGATCAGAAGAATGAAAGAGAACTGAAAGTTATAGCGAAGGCAAGCGCTCTCGGCATGGGCGGAATGCTTGCGACGCGCTTTATCGCGGTCCTTGTCGTCCCGATAATTACACGGATATTACCGCCGGGAGAATACGGGCTCTACCTGCTTGGAACCCGTCTGCTAGAGATTCTCGCGCTTGTTTTCCATTTCGGTTTCATCTCCAGCATAGTCAGGTTCATCGCGATTTATGAAGGCGGCGGGAAGCGCAGCTATTCCAATGCCGCGATAATGGGAACGAGCATTGTTTCCCTGATTTCGATTTCACTTTTCGGCCTGATAATTCTTATAAAACCGGACCTGATAAGCGTCGTAATATTCGGAAGGCCGGAGTTTTCCCGGCTCGCGCAGATTATTATACTTGCCCTCCCGCTCGCTGTTATTTCCCAGATATTGCTACAGGCGACTGTTGCGAGGGGAACGGTCGTTTACAAGATACTGTCGGAACTTTCCGTCAATCCGGTGAAACTTGTAATCATCTTTTTGTTGTGTCACTACATGAATCTCGGCGCCGCCGGTGCCGTGATCGCGATGTTCATGTATTGTCTGGCGAGGTTCCTGATCGCGGCGATCGGCGTGAACAGGCTGTTCCCGGGAATGAAGTATGCCGAAATAAAATATTTCGAATTCAAGAGGGTGATGTCCTACTCTTTTCCGCTGCTTCTCTCGGAAGTGTCTGTTTTCGCGGTTTATCAGATCAGTTTCCTGCTCGGGGCAAGGTGGCTTTCGGATGCAGATCTCGGTTTGTATGGAGTCGCCTCGACCATGATATACATGGGCACTATGGGATACGGGTCCGTGACGACAATGCTTAGGCCGACTATCGCGGATCTTTTCAACAGGAACGAAAAGGAACGGTTGAAGGAAATCTATATTACAACGGTCAGGTGGGCCTATCACGCGAGTATTATGCCGCTTGTTTTTCTGTCCGTGAAATCGAATTCGGTGTTGCAGGTTTTCGGCGATAAGTATGTCGGGGGGAGCGGTATCGTAGCTATCCTCGCCGCGGGGCTGGGGCTCAATATCATAGCTGGTTACGGAAGCTCGCTGCTGGAGATGACAAACAGGCCGTGGCTGCCGACGATCAACAATTTCATAATGACCGGTGTTACCGTTTTTTTGTGCATAACTCTAGTCCCGAGATATGGAATGCTGGGGATGGCGATATCCAGTTCGGTTGCACTTTTCGGGATAGGCGTTCTCGCCGGCATCGAGGCATGGATCGTTCACGGTTTGCACCCGTTCTCGATAAAGGCGGTCAAGCCTCTTGCCGCTGTCGTTTTTTCATCGCCTGTGTTGCTTTTGCATTTCGATCCGTGGTGGCTGGATGTTCTGGCGACCGGGTTCATTTATTTGACGGGGTACGTCCTGATAAACCTTGTGATGGGGATCGAGCCGGATGATAGAATGGTTTTGAAAGCAGTTTGTTCCAAATTGAATTTCATGAAGAAACATTAACGGATCGTATGCGGTTTATTTAGTAATCTTTATAATAATTGCAGAGTCATGTCTAAAAAACTGAGAATCAATTCATTAAAGTATACTGCCGTTTTCCTCGTTTTTCTGTCGTGTCCCGCGCTCGCTTACATCGGGCCGGGCGCCGGATTCGCTTTCATGTCGTCGTTTCTGGTTGTTTTCGCGAGCATATTCATCGCGATCCTGATTCTGCTGACCGCCCCGGTGAGGATTCTAATAAAAGCCCTGAAGGGGAAAAGAAAACCTTCGGGCATAGCCGACCGTGTCATTGTCGTGGGGCTTGACGGACTGGACCCCGGGCTGGTGTCGAGCATGATCGGCGAAGGCGAACTCCCGAATTTCCGCAGGCTGAAAGATGAGGGCGGCTTTTCGCCGCTGGCAACGACCTGTCCTCCCATTTCCCCCGTCGCATGGTCTTCCTTCATGACGGGCGTTTCGCCTGCAAAACACAACATATATGATTTCCTGACACCGGAGCGCAAAACGTATTTCCCGGTTCTCTCGTCATCCGAAATCAAGCCGTCGGAAAAGTTCATCAGGATCGGGCAGTACAGAATACCGGTGGGCAAACCGTCGCTGAGATTATTGAGAAAGGGCAAGCCGTTCTGGAAGGTGCTCGGCGAGAACGGGATATTCTCGACGGTTATTCGTGTGCCGATAACGTTTCCACCCGAGAAATTCAGCGGACATCTTTTATCCGCAATGTGCGTGCCCGATGTTAAAGGAACGCAGGGAACTTTTGCTTTTTACACGAGCGTGGATTACGACGCGGAGATTTACGAGGGTGGCGAGCGGTTCAAAGTAGAGGTTGAAAACAGGTCGGTCGCAGGCAGGCTGACCGGGCCTGCAAACACGGTGAAGGAAGGCGCCGGAGCAGCGAGCATTCCTTTCCGTATTTCCTGGAAAGAAGACGAAAAAGCAATCCTTCTCAGGATTCAGGATCAAAAGATAAAACTCGAATTGAATGAGTATTCGGAATGGGTACAGTTGAAATTCAGAATGGGGCCGCGGGCGGTCGTATATGGAATCTGCCGGTTCTATCTGAAAAGCGTTGAGCCGGATTTCGAGCTGTATGTGAGCCCGGTGAATATCGATCCGGAGAATCCCGCGCTCCCGATTTCCAACCCAGTGAATTACTCGATATACATGTCGAAGATGATCGGCTCTTACGCGACGCTGGGGCTCGCCGAGGACACGTGGGCGCTCAACGAGAGAATTATCGACGAAGAGGCGTTTCTCAAACAGTGTTATCTGAACCATCGCGAGCGGGAAAAGATGCTTTTCCTCGCGCTCGACCGGACAAAGAAAGGCGCGTGCGTGTGCGTTTTTGATTCTACCGACAGGATTCAGCACATGTTCTGGAGATATCACGAGAGATGTGAACACCAGGTGCTCGACGGCTACGACGTATACAAAGATGCCGTGCGTAACATTTACAGGGAATCAGACAGGCTTGTGGGCCGGGTCATGGAACGGATGAAAAAGAAAGATGTCCTGATCGTAATGTCGGATCACGGGTTCAAATCGTTCAGGCGCGGCGTCGACGTTAATGCCTGGCTCGAAAAAAACGGGTATCTTTTCAGGAGAAAGGATGCCGTGGGCGGGAGCTGGTTGCGGGATGTGGATTGGAGCAGGACAAAGGCTTATGCGCTCGGGCTGGCGGGCATTTATCTGAATATCAAAGGCAGGGAAAAACAGGGGATCGTCGAACCCGCGGAAGCGGCTTCTCTGAGAAGCGAAATTGCGGGGAAACTCGGCGGCCTGGTTGATGAAGAAACAGGCGAGACGGCTGTGCTCGAGGGGTATGACCTCTACGGCGTTATGAAGGGGCCGTACCTGGAGAACGGGCCGGATGTGATTGTGGGGTATAACAAAGGTTACAGGGCATCCTGGGACTGCGCGGTCGGAAAACTCTCGGGAAAGCTTTTTGAAAACAACACGAAAAGCTGGAGCGGGGATCACTGTGTCGATCCGAGGCTTGTTCCCGGTTGTTTTTTCTGCAGCACCGGCATTAACGGAAACAGGCCCGGCATGGTGGATATCGCGCCTTCGATTATGGATTTGCTCGGAGTAAAGCCGCCTGAATATATTGAAGGCAGGTCGTTGTTCTCGGGAAACTGATATGACAGGAAGAAATAAATATTTTCATTTTTTGATTTTTGCGCTGCTGGTTGTCGCCGTGGTGATTTCCGGTTGCGGCAGCAGGCCCGACGCCCGGAAAGAAGGGAAGCGGGTTCTCGTGCTCGGCTTCGACGGAATGGACCCGAAGCTGCTCGCGCGATTCAACGAACAGGAATCTTTCCCGAATATCGAAAAGCTTTTAAGGGTGAATGAAGTAAGGACATTGAGAACGAGCATGCCGCCGCAGAGTCCGGTCGCATGGTCGAACTTCATAACCGGCATGAACCCGGGCGGCCATTCGATTTACGATTTTATCGTGAGGGACCCTTCCGGGTATTCGCTTTCGCTCTCCACGTCCAGAAGTATTCCGGCTGAGAAAAAAATCAATATTGCCGAATGGTCTATCCCGGTGTCGAAAAGCAGGTTCGAACTGCTCAGGAAAGGCCGCGCGTTCTGGGAGATTCTCGAAGAGAACGACGTTCCTGCGACGATATTCAGGATACCTTCGAATTTTCCGCCCGTGCAGTCGGGCAGGTCGATTTCAGGCATGGGAACCCCGGACCTGCTGGGCGGATACGGATCATTTACATACTGCACGGATACGCCGCCGGAGAATATGGATGAGATAACCGGCGGGGATATTCCGATCGTCAGTGCAACGGACGGGCATTTCGTATGCAAAGTCGAAGGGCCTCCCAACACCTTTGTTAAAGGGGTGCCCGACACGAGCGCGACGATAGATGTGTGGGTTGATTCGGAAAATCACTCTGCGAAAATCAGGGTTTCGGATAAAACGTTTCTCCTGAACGAGGGCGAGTGGAGTCCGTGGGTCAGGCTCGATTTCCCTTTTATCGGCAGACTGGCGAAGGCGAGCGGAATAGTCCTGCTTTATCTCAAGGAGGTTCATCCCGGTTTCAAGCTTTATATATCCCCTGTGAATATCGATCCGGAGAACCCGGCGATGCCGATCAGCTATCCCGCGGATTATTCGAAGGAGCTTTATGAAAAGGTCGGTTATTACTACACGCAGGGGATGCCGGAGGATACCAAGGCGCTTGATCACGGGCTGCTGTCGGATTCCGAGTTTATGATTCAGGCTCACGAGATGGATCGGAAGGTGGAAGACATATTCGACTACGAACTGGAACGTTTCACGAACGGGTTCATGTTCTACTATTTCTCCGATACCGATCTTCGGACCCACATGTTCTGGAGCGCGCTCGATCCCTCGCATCCCGAGTACGGAAAGCGCAGCGAAGTCGCGAGAAAAGTTGTTCTCGATACTTACAGGAACATGGACAGGATACTCGGCAAGGCTATGGAAGCGCTGAAGGAGGGCGATACTCTGATTGTGGTATCGGATCACGGGTTCGCGTCTTTCGCGAGATCGTTCCATTTGAACAGTTGGCTTAAAGATAACGGATATATAACCCTTCTCGATGATTTCAATCAGGGGCAGTATGAGTTTTTCGAGAATGTGGACTGGACACGGACAATGGCTTACGCGGTCGGATTCAACGGCCTGTATATCAACGAGGCCGGAAGGGAAGGGAACGGAATCGTGGCCCCGGGGCCTGAAAAAAGAAAGCTGATGGAAGAGTTGCGCGCGAAGCTCACGGCGGTTGTAGATCCCGAAACGGGACAGAAAGTGGTGAGCAACCTTTATTTTGCCGATGAGATCTATGATGGTAATTACATCGGGTCCGCGTCGGATATGATAGTCGGTTATAACAACGGCTACAGGGCGTCGTGGGAATCGGCGCTTGGGAAGATGCCGCGCAAATGGTTCGATTACAACACGCAGAAATGGTCAGGCGATCATTGTGTGGACTATATTCATGTGCCGGGGATTATTCTGAGCAACAGGAAAATAGCGATCGAGAACCCGGCGCTCACCGATATGGCGCCGACGATCCTGAATGAATTCGGGATTGAAAAAGGCGACGGTATGATCGGCAGGAAAATATTTACCGAGTAAAGGAGACCGGTTATGTTCGGTAAAAAGCTGAAAATCGAAAACGAGTTGCTGGAGAGAGCCGAAAAGGCATCGAAAGCGGCGGGGTACTCATCCGTGGATGAATTCGTCACCCACATTATCGAAAAAGAGCTCGCTAAAATCGAGGACGCATCTACGGAAGAAGAAATGAAAAACAAATTGCAGGGACTGGGCTATATATCATAAACAGATGGCGTCGATGAACAGCGTTATTACATTTGCGTTTGATGCGATATTCAAACCCTTCGAAGGTTTGTCCCCATGGTGGGGGCTTGTGTTTATTTCCGCGGTCAGCGGCGTCGGCCTTCTGTGGGTGTTTAAACTGACCTCGAACCAGAAAGCGATAAAAGAAATCAAGCGCAGGATAAGCGGCGGGTTTATCGAGATAAGGCTTTTCCAGGACGATCCCGGGATTATGTTCAGGGCGCTGGGCCGGATTCTGTCGGCGAACATGGTGTACCTGCGGTATTCTCTCGTGCCGCTGGTGTTCATGATGATTCCCGTAATTGTGTTGCTTGTGCATAGCAACGGAAGATATGGGCTCAGGCCGGTGCTGCCCGGGGAGAAAGTTATCGTGACCGCCGTCGCGGACAGCCGGGTGAACCTCGATTCATTGAGACTGGAGTTGCCGGAGGGTGTGAAACTTGTAACGCCTGCCGTGAGGATTGTTTCCAGCGGCGAAGTCTCATGGGCGGTGATGGCCGGGGAAAAAGGTGATTATAAGTTAACGATTAGAAGCGGAGATACAACTGTCGATCGTCGGCTCCTGTGCGATACGAGGGTTCGGGGTGTCTCGCCTGCAAGAATATCGGGCGGCGCTTACGATGTTTTTATGAATCCCGGCTATCCTCCTGTCGATCCGGCATCCGGGATAAAAGAGTTTGCGGTGAATTATCCGAAACGCATAATGAGCCTTGCGGGGGCTGACATCCACTGGATAATAATCTATTTCGTTTTATCGTTGATATTCGGCTACTCGGTCAAGGGTGTCCTTAAAGTTCAGATTTGATAATTGCAACAATCTCCCGTCTGTATGATAAAATATCACAAAAATGAGAAGGGGACACGCATGAATAATTTCCGCATCTCCGGCTTTAGTATTTCCCTTGTTGTCATATCGGTATTTTTGTTTGCGGCAGGCGCATCATATTCGGCAGAAGGCGGTTTTTCCGTTGAGTCCGGCTCCACGGCTTTGAGGCTCGTCGATGGAGATTCGTTCGTATTCGAATACATCGGATTCGATGGCAGGGCGGAGAAAATCGAAGTAAAAAGTCTTGTTAATGATGAAGTGGATATGCGAATCGGCAATGTCCTGAAGCGGGTGGACTCCGGCATCGAAGCGGAAATGCTTTGCGGAGATCAGGCTTGCGGACGTATAAGGATCTGGATGGAATCACCCGGTGTCGCCGGGCTTGAAGTTGTCGCCGAAAAGGAAACAGAATGGAACGTTTCGTTCGTTTCGCCGGGAAACGAGCATTTGTACGGGATGGGAGAGAAGTTCAACACGCTCGATCATCGCGGGCATACCGTGAGGATGTTCAACACGGATAACATCAAGGAAAAGGGCGAGAGTTGTTATAAATGCGTGCCGTGGGTGATGAGCGACAGGGGCTATGGTGTCTGGCTAGACAATACATCCGTCGCGACTTTCGACCTCGCCGACAGTGACCCGGGAAAAATTTCGATAAGATACAGCGACACCGAAATCAGGCTGTATTTCATCGCCGGGCCGGAACTGACGGATATCGTGTCGAAGTTCACCTCGCTGACAGGGAGGCCGGAGCTGCCGCCGGCATGGGTTTTCGCTCCGTGGAAAAGCCGGAACGTTCATGAGGGCAGGCCGGATTTCGAAGAGGATATCGTTCGCAACCGGGAACTCGATATACCCGGTTCGGTTCTCGTTATAGACAGCCCGTGGGAAACGGGATACAACAATTATGAATTCAATAAAATACAGTTTCCCCGACCGAAAAAGATGTTGCAGATGGCCTATGATTACGGCTACAAAGTAATCCTGTGGCATACGCCATTCATCAACACCGTCAACGATACGAGCAAAGTCGGAATACTGCCCGGCAAATCCACGAACTACGATGAAGCCGCAGAAAAAGGGTATTTCATAAAGGACGAAAACGGCGATCCGGCAGTCGTTGACTGGTGGAAAGGGAAAGGCTCGCTGATTGATTTTACGAATCCCGATGCGATCGAATGGTGGAACGGAGAGCTCGATAAGGCGCTCAGGTACGGGATCAGCGGATTCAAATGCGATGACGGAGAAGGGATGTATGTTACAGGTGTCAGGTATCATGACCCGGATGCGAAACTCGGCAGGATGAAGAATTATTATTCGTATCTTTATAACAAGTACGTGTATGAACATGTTGTGAAAAGAACCGGTGGAGACGGGATAGTATTCTCCAGGTCGGGGTCGGCGGGCACGCAGGCGTTCCCGTTCTGCTGGGGCGGAGACAACTATGCCGATTTCAGCCAGGCGAAAGGGTTGAAATCGATAATAACAGCGGCCCAGACGATATCGATGAGCGGTTTTGCTTTCTGGGGCAATGACATAGCGGGTTATGTGGGCGAACAGGATCCGGAGATATTTATTCGCTGGGCGCAGTTCGGCGCGATGACGCCGGTCATGCAGATTCACATGATCAGCAACAAGGGCGCATGGAGTTTCGGCGATGAGGCTCAGGCCATCTACAGAAAGTATGCGAAGCTGCATACCTCGTTTTTCCCGTATTTTTACACGTACTCCACGGAAGCAGTTGACAGGGGATTGCCGATAATCAGGCCTTTGCCGATGGTCTATCCCACCGATGCGGAATCTCATGTCCAGAGATTTGAATACCAGCTCGGTAACGAGTTGCTGGTCGCTCCGGTCGTGGAGCGCGGCGCCGATTCGAGAGAAGTATATTTCCCGGGCGATGCGGAATGGATAGATTATTTCACGTCTGAAAGATATTCGGGCGGAACGGTTGAAAACGTGAAAGCGCCGATCGACAAGCTGCCTTTATATGTCAGGGCGGGGACACTGCTCGCGCTTCTGCCGGAGGATGTGGATACGCTCGTTTCTCCCGATATGATAAAGGAGGAGAACATTGTCACGCCCGGGAACAGGCTCAGGCTCAGGCTGTATCCGCAGGCAGGCAAGGTCAGTGCATCCGTGGATCTGAGATACGAAGACACGAAATTTGCGATTGAAGAAAACGGACAGGGTTTTAAGCTCACCGGGAAAACCGGGCCACGCAGACTGAATGTGGAGTTGCCTTACAGCGATATAATAAAGGTGGCAATGCCCGGCAAAATCCTGGAAGCGAAAAAATGCGAAAATGATTTCTGGACCGGTGAGGACAGGTGCTGTTTCGATCCATCATCCGGTTATTTCAATATATTCGTAAATCACGCGGGCGGCGAAATCGAACTCGATATATACAGATAAACATTGTCGGGGCCGGTCGATCTGTTTCTAAATAAGTTACGAATTATATTCGGTTCATAACATGGGCGATCTTTTCTACATCACCCATTACATCGGAGAAATTCTCGAAATTGAGAGATTGTGGCCCGTCGCTTTTCGCGAATCTCGGTTCGGGATGCACTTCAATCATAAGCCCGTCCGCGCCCGCCGCGATTCCCGCCCTCGCTATCGGTTTGATTTTGTCCCATTCCCCCATTGCGTGACTCGGGTCCACGATCACCGGCAGGTGGCTGAGTGATTTTATCACCGGGATCGAACAGAGGTCCAGGGTGTTGCGCGAAGCATCGGAAAAAGTTCTGATGCCTCTTTCGCAAAGGACGATGTTTTCGTTTCCCTCGCTCATGATGTATTCGGCGGACATGAGCAGATCCTTGATCGTCGCGGACATGCCGCGCTTCAGCAGGACCGGCTTGTCTGTCTGCCCGACCATTTTCAGCAGGGAGAAATTCTGCATGTTTCTTGCGCCAATCTGAAGCATATCCGCTTTTTCCGCCGTCGCTTCAAGAGAAGCCTCGTCGATAACCTCGGTGACGAACGGGAGTCCGGAAGCCTCCCTCGCCTCTGCGAGCAGGTCGATGCCTTCTTTTCCCAGCCCCTGGAAAGCGTAGGGCGAAGTTCTGGGCTTGAAAGCGCCGCCGCGAAGAATGTGTGCGCCGTTCTTCGACAGGAAAACGGCGGTTTTTATTATCTGGTCCCTGTTCTCCACGGCGCACGGGCCGGCCATTATTGCGATTTTGTTTCCGCCGATTGAAGCCGGGCCTACGGATACGATTGTTTTTTCATTCTTAAATTCATTTCCAACCAGTTTGTAAGGCTGTGAAACATGAATAATGTTTATTACACCGGGAAGTCCCTCCAACGGCGTGGAATCGACCTGCTTTTCATTGCCCAGAACGCCAATCGCCGTTCTCTGGGAGCCGGGAATCGGATAGGGTTTCAAGCCCATCTCGCGTACTATATGTTCAACCTCGCCGATTTGTTCAGGTGTTGCATCATTTCGCATTACTATAAGCATTGTATTTCTCCAGAATTAACTGTTTGTACGAATACTATACAATTTTAGCACTATAATTAAATAACAGTTAAATAATGTGAAATTACCTGATAACAAATACATATTATCAAAACATAGAAATCTTACTGATTGACAAAGCAAAATGGCGATACTAAACTATATGCTTGCATTATTGTGGGTGCTCAAAAGGAGGCGCCTGGTTTAATTATGCTTGATAGTTTTTCGGACAAACTAAGCCAGATCTTCCGCGATCTCAGCGGAACGGGGCGTATTACGGAAGAAAACGTGCAGGAAGCGCTGCGCGAACTCCGGTTTACGCTTCTCGACGCCGACGTCAATTTTGATGTTGTTAAAAAGTTTGTAGCAAACGTAAAAGAAAGCGCCATGGGAGAGCAGGTGCTGAAGAGCCTGACTCCTCACCAGCAGTTTTTCAAGGTAGTTCGAGACAATCTCATAGATATGCTCGGAGGAGAACACTCAAGCCTCGGGAAATCATCAAAAAAGCCAACCGTTTTTGTTCTTTGCGGCCTTCAGGGTTCCGGTAAGACGACCACCTGTGGAAAACTCGGAAGCATGCTGGAGAAAAAGGGCAAAAGGGTTCTCAGCGTTCCGCTTGATGTTTACAGGCCTGCCGCGATAGATCAGTTGAAAATCGTCGCGGGAAAAACGAACATGGAATTCTATTTCCCGGAAGGCGACAACGATCCTGTATCGATAGCGAAAAAGGCTGTTGCAAAAGGGCAGGACGGGGATTTCGATTACCTGCTGCTCGATACTGCCGGAAGGCTGCATATAGATGAAAAAATGATGGAAGAAATACGCTCCATCATCGGTGCCGTCGATCCCACGGAAGTTTTGCTTGTACTCGACGGGATGACCGGACAGGATGCGGTGAATATTGCATCGACATTCGATCCTGTCGGGGTAACCGGAATAGTATTGACGAAGATGGATGGAGACACCCGGGGTGGTGCGGCTCTATCGGTTAAATATGCGACGGGAAAACCGATCAAGCTCATAGGCACGGGTGAAAAATTTGATAATATCGAGCCGTTTTTCCCTGACAGGTTCGTGTCGCGAATCCTCGGAATGGGAGACATGCTCAGCCTGATTGAAAGGGTGGAGCAGAGTGTCGATAAGGAAAAGGCTAAAAAACTCGAGAAAAAGCTCAGCCAGAACAAATTCGATCTCGAGGATTTTGTAGATCAGATCAGACAGGTAAGAAAAATGGGCTCGCTGAAAAGCTTGCTGTCGATGGTTCCGGGTTTCGGGAAGCTCGGCAATGCGCTGCCGGAGGATCTGGCGAACAAACAGATAGGAAGAATCGAAGCGATAATATATTCAATGACCCCGGAGGAACGGAAGAATCCTTCGATAATAAACGCGAGCAGGAAAAGAAGGATCGCAAAGGGGAGCGGGTCGCAGGTTCAGGAAGTTAATCATCTTTTGAAACAGTTCGAGATGATGAAAAAAATGATTTCACAGATGCAAAAAGGCAGAATGCCGGCAATGAATTTAGGAAAATTCATGTGATAAAACCACACTATCGGGAGGTGAAAAGTGGCAGTTAAGATTCGACTGACAAGGATGGGCGCGAAGAAGAAACCGTTCTACAGAGTTGTTGCGGCCGAGGGCTCGAAAGCCAGGGATGGCAGGTTTATAGAGATACTCGGGCATTTCAATCCGAGTAATTACCCGGAATCGATTGTTCTGAAAGAGGAAGGGATAAAGAAATGGATTGACCAGGGTGCTCAGCCGTCAAGCGCAGTGAAAAAACTGATGGCGGCAAAAGGACTGAAAAAGCTCTTATCGTAGTTGCATTGACCGTTGTTTGATCCAAAAGGGGAGGTATTCACGTTGAAAGATTTACTGATATTGCTAACGAAGTCAATAGTGGATTTACCGGAAGAAGTTTCAATTTCGGAAGTTGAAGGTGAAAAGGCTGTTGTTTACGAGATTAAGGTTGCTGAATCAGACGTGGGTAAAGTGATTGGAAAACACGGACGGATTATAAACGCAATAAGAACAATAGTAAGGGCGGCTGCGGTAAAAGAAGGTAAGAAGGTCTCGATTGAACTGATTGGATGAGCCTGTTTGTAAAAATTGGTCAGATATCTGTTCCGCATGGAGTTCAAGGCTGGCTGAAGGTTGTTCCTGCAACAGATGAGCCTGATATCTTTTTGGACATAGAAAAGGTTATGGTTCTGAAAAAAGACGGGACTGGAAGAAATGAGCTGGCTATAGAGGGAGTCAAGTTTCAGGCGACAAGGGTGCTTCTGAAATTTGAAGGTATCGATGACCGGGATCAGGCCGGCTTGCTCAGGGGATGCGAGATTCAGATCCCCGAGGAGCAGCTTCCTGTGATCGAAGAAGAAGATGTTTATTATCATTATCAGCTTGAAGGAATGCTGGTGAAAGATAAAGAAGGAAACGATTTAGGAAATCTGGAGGCTGTCATCCAGGCGGGCGGCAACGATGTTTATGTCGTGAAGTCGCCCGATGGAAAAAAAGAATATATGGTTCCAGCCATGAAGCGATGCGTGCTTGAAGTCGATGTTCAGGGCAAAGTGATGGTGGTGGACAGGGCCTGGGTTGTGTGATGAGGGTTCATGTCATAACTCTTTTTCCCGATGTGATTGAGAGCTATATCAACACAAGCATGCTTGCAAGAGGCAGGAAATCCGGAGCTATTGAAATAGTTGTTCGGCAGTTGAGGGATTTTGCTTTCGACAGGCATCAGGTGGTCGATGACAATCCTTACGGCGGCGGGGTCGGCCTCGTGCTCAAGCCGGACATAATTGACAGGGCAATAAGGAATGCGCTTGGTGAAATCAAGTCGGATTCCCCTGAAAATGTTCCGATCGTCCTGACTACTCCTCACGGAAGGAAGCTTGATAATTCGATTGCCCGTCATTACAGTACGGTTCCCGAATGGATTGTGATATGCGGGCATTACGGCGGAGTTGACAGGAGGATCGCCGATAGCTGGGTAACCGATGAGATTTCCATCGGAGATTATGTGTTAACGGGTGGAGAGTTGCCGGCACTGGCGATGATTGATGCGGCGGCGAGGTTTATCCCGGGAGTGCTCGGCAAAATAGAATCCGCCGAGCAGGACACTTTTGAAGATGATCTTCTGGGGCCGCCCGTATATACGAGGCCCGAGGATTTCAAGGGCATGGTTGTTCCCGGAGTCCTTCTCTCTGGAAATCATGCGGAGGTTGCAAGATGGAAGAGAAGGAAGCAACTTGAATTGACATACCGTAGAAGACCGGACCTGATTGAGAAAGCCGGCCTGACGGAAGAGGATATTGTTTTTCTGGAGTCAATTGGATACAAAAGAAATAATAATGTGCGCTGATCGAGGTCGAACGTGCCGAAGAAGCGTTACGTGTCGTGAAAAAGGAGCGGTATAATGAATACAATTCAGCAGTTTGAAAAAGACTATTTGAAGAAAGGAAACAATATTCCCAAGCTCGAAATCGGTGATACAGTCAAGGTTCACCACAAGATTGTAGAGGGTGGGAAAGAGAGAACACAGGTTTTTCAGGGTGTTGTTATCAGCATCAAGGGCGGCGGTTTGAACACGACCTTCACCGTCAGAAAAGTTTCCTTCTCCATCGGCGTGGAAAAAACATTTCCTCTTCATTCACCAAGAGTAGAAGATGTTACAGTCGTCAAGCACGCGAAGATAAGGCGGGCAAAGCTTTATTACCTGAGAGATCTCTCCGGTAAATCCGCACGCCTCAAAGAAAGAATTGTCGCATCCAAGACGAAAACCAAAAAGAGATCAAAAAAGAAAAAGGCCGGAAAGTAGCATATCGCTAATTCATGGCTAAAGAAAAGAAACTGGACACAAAATTCGGGCTTGATGTCAAGCCCGAATCTCTGGTGTCCGACGGCATACAGGAAGTAAGCGTCAGGTGCAGTTTCAAAGATAAAAAGGGGAAACACTCCAAAGAGGAGATTCCTGTCGTTCTTGTTTGTAACAAACAGAAAATCAGGCAGGAAAAAACAACCCGTTCCGGTTCGGTGACCTTCAAGTTCAAGCCCGGCAAACCAACCGGAAAAACAAAGATTGAAGTTATAACCCCGGATGGCTCGGAACAGAGAACCATCACGATAAACCCGACAACATATCAGTATTTCAGAGATTTGTTTGTCGCTATATCGATGGCTTTTATTATAGCTTTCGGCTTGATAAGGCCATTTATTCTCCAGACATACTATATTCCTTCGGGATCGATGGAACCCACTTTTTATAAGAATGACAGATTGATAGGATTAATGTACCCGGTCAGGTTACACAAGTTCGGGAAGGGTGACATTGTCGTGTTCAACCGAGATGGCGAGGTTATCGAATATAACCTGATTTTATTTAAATGGAAAAAGAAGGTCAATTTCATTAAAAGGCTGATTGCAGAAGGCGGCGACACGATCGAGGTTAAAGATCTTACCGTGTACGTTAACAATGAGCCGTTGAAGGAGCCGTATGTTAAGCAGCCTCCGTTTTATAATATGGCGCCCGTTAAAGTTCCCGAGGGACATGTGTTTCTGATGGGAGACAACCGAAATAACAGCAATGACAGCCATTACTGGGGCACGTTGCCTGTGAAGAATATCAAATCAAAAGCCTGGTTCAGGTTCTGGCCGCTGGACCGCATTGGCCTTGTGAGATAAAAACGCTTTTAAGATAGGCCTGATACTACTTCAAAATATTTTTATTCTTTCTTTTCCCAACCGCTTGCGCGATCCACAGCTTTTTTCCAACCGTCATACAAATCTTTTCTCTGTGAGGGTTTCATCTGGGACTTGAACAGGGCGTCTGTTTTTCTCGCTTTCTCAAGCGATTTCATGTCCGGCCAGAATCCGACTCCGAGCCCCGCGAGGAAAGCGCACCCAAGCGCGGTTGTTTCAATTGTTTTCGGCCTGTCTACCTGAACATCAAGTATATCGGCCTGAAACTGCATCAGGAAGTTGTTCACAACGGCGCCGCCATCGACATTCAGTGATTTCAGGTTAATCTTTGAATCTTTTGCCATAGCATCCGCCATATCTCGAACCTGGTAGCACATGGATTCAAGAGCTGCCCTTGCTATATGTTCTCTGCCGGTGCCTCTTGTCAGCCCTATCATTGTTCCTCTCGCATACATGTCCCAGTGAGGAGCACCGAGACCGACAAACGCCGGAACGAGATATACTCCGCCCGTATCCGTCACGGAAGTGGCGAGGGCTTCTGTTTCGGCGGCGTTCTTTATGATTTGAAGCCCGTCTCTCAGCCACTGAATGACAGCTCCGCAAATAAATACACTGCCTTCAAGCGCATAAACCACCTTGTCCCCGACTTTCCATGCGATTGTCGTGACAAGCCCGCTTTTCGACAGAACAGGTTTCTCTCCCGTGTTCATGAGCAGGAATGCGCCTGTGCCGTATGTACACTTGGATGATCCCGGCTTGAAGCATGCCTGTCCGAAAAGTGCAGCCTGCTGATCGCCTGCAATCCCGGATATAGGAATTCCATCCGGCAGTCCTTTTACTCCCTGTGTGAAACCAATGATGCCGCTGGAGTCGACAACTTCCGGAAGAATCTGTTGCGGCACATCCAGCAGCTTCAGTATTTCTTTGTCCCATTTCAATGTCCTGATGTTATAAAGCATTGTTCTTGAAGCGTTGGAAATTTCGATTACGTGTTTATCGCCTCCGGTCAGATTGTATACCAGCCAGGAGTCGATGGTGCCGAAACAAAGAGCGCCTCTTTCCGCTTTATCTCTTGCTCCATTCACATTGTCGAGAAGCCATTTGACCTTTGTCCCGGAGAAGTAAGCGTCTATAATCAGGCCGGTTTTCCTCCGGATTGATGCGGTATGGCCGTTCTTTTTGAGTTCTTCGCAGAGGTTTGCTGTTCTTCTGCATTGCCATACGATAGCGTTGTGGATGGGCTCTCCTGAATGACGGTCCCATACGACAGTGGTTTCTCTCTGGTTAGTAATTCCGATGCCCGCAATCTGGCTTGCCCGTATACCGGCTTTTCTTATAGCTGCCTTAACAGTTTTAAGGGTGCAATCCCATATTTCTTCGGCATCATGTTCCACCCAGCCCGGTTTCGGAAATATCTGTCTGAATTCATTGTTTGTTTTCCCGAAAATATCTCCATGTTTATCTATTAAAAGAGAAGTTGTTCCAGTTGTCCCCTGATCAATAGCCAGGATGTATTTTTTTTCCATTAAATTATCCTCCGGAAAATATTTTCACTTACCATTCGAGGCTGTTGAAAAATCCCCGCTTTGTCATTTTGAGGAAGTAAAGCGACCGAAGAATCTCAATTATAGGCTCCAAAAACGAGATCCTTCGCTACGCTCAGTATGACAAACTCTCTATGCTAAAATTTTTCAACAGCCTCATTCAGCTTGACCAACCCAGTTTATCATAATCGCAATCAGTGGTCAAAAAAAGCTTTAATCTTTGCATTTTATTCAGCATTAAAATAGAATGAGGCTATCGTATCGGAGGAAATTCGGATGGAAACAAAAACCATTATTCATTTGATAACGGTTGCATTTCTTCTGTCTTTCGCTGTTTTCTGGATATATCATATTGTCGAATGTTTCCGAAGAAAGGACTTCAGGGTGTCCGACAAGATATTCTGGTTTGTTATGCTGCTGATTCCGGTACTTGGTTTAATCCTTTATCGAGGTATTGGAAACGAGTTTTACAAAAAGAACCCAAGAGATATTTCCTGACGTTTGATGACAGACGAGAATCAATGAGATCCAGATTATTCATAACAATGTCTATTGTTTTTATTGCGGGGTTCGGATATGCGCTCTGGTTTGCTGTTCCATTTTTCGGCTGGGGTTCCGGCCCGGAGATGGGGTACGGCGTAGCAACTTTGCAGAAAGTTTCGTTTTTCGGTTATCCTCTGCCGCAGATGATAGGCTCTCTTTTTTCCTCGGTTCCTGTGTCCTCGGTTGAATTTGCCACGGGAACCGCTGGGGCGTTGCTTGTAGCTCTTGATGTTTCGCTGATATTTTATGGTTGTTATCTTCTGACAGGTTCCATGGTTGCAGGCGTGGGTGCCTCAATACTAACCGCGCTTTCTGTCGATTTCGTTCAAGCGGTCGGGAGATATGATTCGGGTGCGTGGACTATCTTCCTTGCGTGTTTGGTATTCGTTCTTATATCGTCGTTTGCAAAAAATGGAAAAATAAGAACATTAAATATGCTCGTGTTTGTGCTTGCGATTGGGGCTTTTCATAACGGATATATTTTTGTGGCAGGAACGGCGTCTCTAGTTTATGTGTTGTTGAAAAAAGACAGTAAAATCGGCATCAAGGCATTTCTAATACCTTCGATATTTATTGTATTCGTTGCGGTCACACTGCTGGTTTTCCAGATTTTAAGATCACCGTTGCTGATAGACTGGAAGATTCAGCTTGCGCCGTGGGCAGGTATTTATTCTCCGATGGGTAATATGCTGGAAATGGTATTCGGGGGAATCGATAAAAGTATGATGCCGTTTCGGGCGCTGGAACTGGTAAAGAGTCTCTCCGGCGCTTTTATTCCAGTATTGGCGCTTGCCGCTGTCGGAGAGGTTTTCAATCCCGGAAAGCTTGAAAAAGCATCTCTATCGGTGTGGATACTATTTTTCGTTGCGATGGTTTTTTGTGTTTGCAGCACAGGCGCGGAGATGGGAATATATTTGTCCCTGGTTGCCATATTTCTGTGCATAAAAGGTGCTCAGGGCGCTGTGAATATTGCCCGGAAAATTATCAATGGGATTGATTACAGGGTTTCGGTTGCAACTGCGTTTTTCATTGCCGCATCGATATTTTATGTCTTTTCGATAAACAATTCAGAGCTTGACGATCTGCGCGGGCAGGGCGGCAGAGCCTATTTCGATACAGTGCTCAAAACGCTGAAAAGAGACTCTGTTCTGTTGGTGGATACAAAAGTTGATCAGATGTACGGATTTAATTATATGAAAGACGTAAAGAAAATAAGAAAAGATATAACGTACATATATCCGGAGTACCTGACAGGACAGGATTACAGGAGATTCGTATTTTCACAGTCCGACTCAAAATATCTTGTCCCCACAGACGAGCAATACGAAGGGATGTTGAAACAGATAGCGGGTATTATGCCGAATCTTTCCGAAGGCAGCGTTACAAGAAATATCAGGATGAGGATAATGGATGGGCTGGTATCGACGCTGACCGAAAATGTGCTGTTCAGGACTCATGTGAACAGACCTGTTTATTTTACAAGAATTGATAGTGTGACTAATTCAAAGTTCTATCAGTTGATGATGTTCTATCCCGAAGGATTCGTGTTTGAACTGAGATCGGAAAACAAGGTGTTTACGGTTGATGAGCTGTTAAAGGAGTCGTCGGACATTATGCTTGACGACCCGATTGTTAATAAGTTGATAGCGATATACTATGAGAATATTGCTGAAAATTTCTTCACGAAAGAGAATTACGGGCCTGCGGCATTGTTACTTGAAGAGGGTGTGAAAATCGATCCTGAATGTGAGTCATGCAGGTTTTTCCTGGGGCTTATTTATAAGAAATGGGGAGATTACAAGAGGGCGGAACTTGAACTGAGCGAGGTTATAAAGCTTCTGGACGCCAAGAAGATGAGGGGAAGGCAGGAGAATGTGGATATCTTCATGTATTACAGGATATTCAATGAACTCAACATGCCTGAAAAAGCGAAAGAATACCAGAGAATAATTGAACCGGGCGGAGGAGCGGTGCCTGTCCAGGGGATTAAAAGGCCCTGAGATTATAAAAGATTATGGTTGTGTGCTGGTTGTTGTTTCCGGCTCATCAGGCATTGATTTGAGAAGAGCATTTAGTTCTTCAAACTGGCCGGGTGTCAGCATCCACATCAGTTGTTTCTCGATTTCCGCATAGAATGACGGATCGCTGAAAAGGTCGTAATTAATATCAAGGAATTTGAACTGTTTAACCTGGCTTGCTATCTCGGACATGAACTGGCTTACCGCCTGTTGCTGAAGTCCTGAGAGCTCGATTTGTTTGAGTGCGTTATCCAGGTTTCTCAGTTTCGGAATAGACCAGATTTCAATGTGAGCTGAATCCCTGTCATCAATCCGTTGTTGTTCCTGCTTGTTGTTCTGGTTTTCTACTTTTTTAGCTCCGACGAGTGTTCTGTATTTTTGAATCTGTTCGGATGTCAGAATTTCTGAAAGTCTGTCAAAGAAATCACGCTGTAATTGTTGCCGGCGTTGTTTGAATTCTTCCTGAGTCATTGAGCCTGTCTGGTTGTTGAGTTCGTTATTTTTGATCTTGAAATCGTTGAGAATGGATTTTAAATTCAGCGCCTGTTCCGATGATAGCTGAAGAGTTTCAATTATTGTCTTCATGGACTCACGAACAGGCTTTGTTTCCTGGCAGTCTGCGTCTGATATCCATATCAATATTAAGGCGAATATTAACATTTTTATAAGGAAGTATTTTGGTTTGTTAATATTCATCAGTGTCAGGTGTCCTACGATATGAAAACAGCATGCCATCAAAGACAATATTATATGACTGTAATAGTATATTTCAACCACATGAGCAACTGCGTAATTATCGCTTGTATATATTAACAGGGAAAGAAAAGACGGTCATTATATTATGATGCTCATTGATTTTCGAGCATTCCGTTTTTTCCGATATTTTTGTTTTTCATGTTCTGCTTTCTCTTCATCTTCTGTTTTCTTTTCTCTCGCTCGTTCTGAATGAGGTTCATGACTTTTTCTTTTGCTTTTGGCCATTCGGTAAAAAATACTGCCTGTTGTTCCACAGTGAGCATTTCTTTCAGTTTTTCTTTAAAAGCGCCATCGATTTCTTTCTGAGTTTCATTGAGTTGATCCATCATTTCGAGGTTTTCTTTGAGCAGTTCTTCCTTGTTTTCGAGTTCGTCGTTATCGCTGATCTGTTTGATTTTCAACATCAGCGCGGCATGTTTTTCGGCAAGCTTATCTTTCGATTTCATGTGAGACCTGAATTCATCGAGGAATCGAGCCTCCTTTTCCGGCGGAAGAGCCATTTGATCCGCTATTTCCCATGAGATCATCATCAGGACACGTTGCTTGAGCTTGTTTCTGTATTCTTCTCTTTCGTTATCCGACAACTGTGCCGGCCTTTCCTCGCCCTGAGGCGGCACAGCCGATTCGGCATTTGCAATTATCGTTATCCCCATGATTATCAAAAAAGCAAAAAAGAGTGTTTTTTTCATCTTTCCTCCTGTCAGGAAAAAGAATTGGGAACACTGGTTTGTTTCTCTGTTCCCAGTTCCTCAAGAATGTCTCTTGCCTCATCTTCAGAAAATGTGTTTATGTATTCAAGCAAATCATTGGAATTTTGTGATTCTAAATCAGACAGTTTTTCTTCTATCCAGATATAATCTTCAGTATCTCCTGTGTAACTATCGAAAGAGAGGTCGTCTGCGCTGTTTTCAACAAAATTATCTGAAAGAAGCGCTTCAAAATATATATCGACGGATTCCTCATAGTTGATTGATTTGTCGGGAAGTTCTGCGACGGGTGCCTGCTGCCGGCTGGAATACTGTATATAAAACACTGAAAAGAAAACAACGGCGAATGTTGCGGCCATCGCGGCGAATGCTTTAAGCTTTCTCTGCCTCACACTGGCCAGCCGGGTAACATTGTCTTTTTTAGAAATCTCGCGCCCGACATTTTTGATAAGTCTGTCTAGAAAATCCCCTGATGGCTCAGGAAGAGAAGATGATTTAACAAGACCAAGCAGAGTGAGTGTTTGTTCGTATTTTCCTTTGCAGGACTCGCAGCGCTCGATATGCTCAAGCGTTTCCGAGCGGAGTGGTTCCTCCAGTGAACCTTCCGCAAGCAGCGTGATATTGAGTTCGTATTTTTTACATGATTCCATTTTCTTTCATCTTCTTTCTGAGTTTATCAATCCCGTAATGAAAATTAACCTTTGCGGTTTTTTCAGAACAATGGATGATGTCACCGATCTGTTTGTACTCCATATCATGAAAAACTCTCAATATTACAGCCATTTTCTGCTTTTCAGAAAGCTTGTCGAGTTCTGCTTTCGCCAATTCTCCCTGTTCCGTTTTAAGTATCGATCCAAGAGGCGAATCATTGTAAGACCCTTCATTCAGAATGTTTTCGTTGAGTTCGACAACAACTCGTTTTTTCCTGAGATGTGTCCGGCACAGATTAAGCGCGATCTGGTATAGCCATGTTTTCAAACTCGAATCGCCCCTGAAACTTCCGATTTTTTCAAACGCATTAATAAAAGTCTGTTGAGTCAGGTCTTCGGCATCCTCTGCTTTTTTTACCATCCTGAGCGTAAGAAAGTAAATTTCACGATGATATTCTTTTATAACATCGTTGAAAGCTTCATGGTCTCCGGCTTTTAACTTTTCAAGCAGAGTTGGAGCCTCGTCCATTTAATCGACCTCATTTATTTGGACACAAAATATTCTTATTGGTTAAATGAATTATAAATAAATTTATTAATGATCTGCCAGTGGATATAAATTAAACAGGATTTCTCACAGAGAAATCCGGAAAATCGCGATAACACCTGTCCTACTGCGTTGCGGCGTCGATTCGGGCTCGGTTACATACCGCACAGTATGCTCCCTCACCACTCCCTCGCCGCGCCTTGTATTACAGGCATTCTAACGATTATTTAATCTTCACTGGTGAGAAATGCAGGTTAAAGGTAAGATGGAGGCGTTAAAGGGCCGATATATTTGAAAAAAAACAATAATGGTATGATAATAATTCAAGAAACAAGCATCGAAGGTGTATGTGTTAAACGACAGATTCAATAGAAAAATTACATATCTGAGAGTATCCATAACGGACAGGTGTAATCTGCGGTGCATATATTGCATGGGGCGCAATTTCGATTTCATATCCCACGATGAGATTTTACGTTACAAGGAAATTGAGCGGATTGTTAAGGCAGGGGTTTCATGCGGTATAAGGAAAGTGAGGATAACAGGAGGGGAACCGCTGGTAAGGAAAAATGTTGTCGCCCTGATTGCGGACCTTGCTGAAATTAAGGGTATCGAAGAATTATCTTTGACGACAAACGGGTTGCTTCTTGCTGAACATGCGCGTGGTCTGTGCGAGTCAGGTTTGCAAAGAGTGAACGTGAGTCTCGATACACTTCATGAGTCGCGTTTCAGGAAGATATGCGGGGCGGGCAGTCTGGATAAAGTGATAGAGGGGATAAGGGAGGCGAATGTTGTAGGCCTGAAGCCTGTAAAAGTGAATGTTGTTGTTATGAAGGATATGAATGATGATGAAATAGAGCAGTTTGTGGATTTCAGCGAAAAGGAAGATGTGATCGTCAGGTTTATAGAACATATGCCGCTGAAAAATAATTCTGAGAATAATCGGTATTTTGTATCTCACGACGAGACGATAGAGAAAATAAGGCACAGGATCGAATCCGAAATTTACAGTGCAGAGGAACAAAATTCTCCCGCAAGATATTTCAAGCTGAAAGGAACAGGCAGGAGCATCGGTTTTATATCGCCTGTAACGCATGGTTTCTGTGATAGATGTAATAGGTTGAGGCTTACGTCGGACGGAAAGCTTCTGTCTTGCCTGATGGCGCCCGATGGGATAAACCTGAAAGAACTCGTCCGTGGCGGGGCGGATGACTCTGAAATCAAATCGGCTTTCGTCCAGGCTGTGAAGTCAAAAGGCAAACAGGGTGTTTTTGCAGAATCATCAACTCCAATGCATTCTGTCGGAGGGTAGTATGAAGAAGGTCCTAAAAACCGGCAAAGTGGTATCCACGAATATCAGCGGAAAAAGAGGCGTGCGAAAGCTTTCTGTCGAAAGTATTGAGATAAAAGTTGACCATGGTATTGTCGAGGATGCTCATGCCGGTTTCGACGATGTGAGACAGATAAGCATGCTGGCCATCGAAAGCATAGATAAAATGCGAGCAAAAGGTCTGGATGTTAACCCGGGTGATTTCGCTGAAAATATTACAACTGAAGGAATAGTGTTGTATGAGCTGCCGGTCGGCACGATCATGCAGGCGGGGGATGTGGAGTTGCAGGTCACTCAGATCGGTAAGGAATGCAAAGACAGGTGCGTTATTTATTATCAGGCGGGGGATTGCGTAATGCCGAGAGAGGGCATTTTTGTGAGGTCGTTGAACCCCGGTGTTATTCGTCCTGAAGATGAAATCAAGGTTTATTCCGAGGAGTAAAACCTGCTCTTAGAAACTCATATAGAGTTTTATTCCCACTTCGCTCCAGGCATCCGTATCCAGAGATAGTTGCATGGGCCTTGTATATCCGAAGTTGTACCACATTTCCACATTGGATACGTCCGTGAGCCTGTATTTAAGATTGTTGCTGAATTGATAATCACGGCCCTGATCCACGAGATCCTGAACGGCGTCTTTAACCGGAGCAACGCTCGATTCGATGTTAATTCTTGTGTCCCCGAATGAGTAAGTAGTAGAAAATTCTGCTTTTTTGGACGTTCTCCAGTAAAGCTTGTAAGACTGGTCTTTATAACCGAATCTAAGCATTATCATAAGGTCGTTATTGTCAAAAGTCGGGGAATTCGGGTTACAGTCCGCAATTCCGTTCCCGATAAATTTATCAATTACATTTCCCTGGTCATCTTTGACCTCTGAATAATTACCGTCTATGCAGGCAGGTCCCAGTCCGCCTTTTCCATAGGTATAATCAGCAGAGAAAGATATATCATCGGATATGTAATAGGTGAAAGTGTTCTGGTAAAAGCTGATGTCGATCAGCCCGTCCTGCCCTCTGTTATTAAGCCTTTCAAACAAATTAAGGGCGATTACCGTATCCATGTCACCATCATCGGCGACAGAAGAGGTATCAAAGTACATGGGCTGAAGTTCTTCTATCCGCGCAAAGAGGAAAGAATCTTTATAATGGTCTTCAAGCTTGTTATAACTTCCCATGATAATGAACGCTTGCAGGCTCTGGAGGTTAATCGGCAGCAGATCTATTCCAAGATCATCCGCACTGAATCCCGGCAACCCTAAATAGTTGCTTGTAAATTCAGGCCCCAGTCTCATGTAACCACAAGGGAATATCGATATCGGACCTTTGTTATAATCGAAAAGGAGAAAATAAGAATCATCCTGTGAAGACATCTCGGGGACATCTATCCATTCTACGAATTCGTCTTCCGGATCATAGTCTGGTGATTGTCCGGGGAAAGCAAGTTCGAACCCTGGTCTGGAGTATGTGCTGTGCGCATATTCAGTTGTTAAAAACAGGCCGTCCACAGGCATTGGATATCTTATGTAAACACTTTTCACATTATTTTTTTCATGAGGAAAATAGCTTGAATTGCTTGCATCGTCCCATGTTTTGAGATTTGTCAGATAGACCCAAGATCTTGATTCTCCGAACAGGTTGAACTGAACACTTTCAGCGTGCAAATATCGCCCGCTCGTAATTCTGCCCATGTAGGCTTTAACGGTATAATCATTCAATTTGAGTTCAGTGCTGAATCCGTCATAGTCTCTTCCGAATGATGTGAATGGTGACGCTCCGAAAGAAATATCTCCGGCCGACAGCGATCTCAACTTGAAATTCTTCGGGTTTTCTCTATTGATCGTAAAATCCTGAAACAGCAATTTGAAACTCGATGTTGATGTCATGTTGGATCTGAGCGTCATGTCGTCAAATTTTCTTGGCTTGCTGTACAGGTTGGTCGATAGTGATTGTGATGGTCCTGTCGAGGAGCCGCCGCCGTCGGTGTCTTTGTTATAATATCTTGCTTCTCCGCTCCCGGTAATTTTAAATCTCTGGTTGTTTTCCTGAAGTTTTTCGATGTCGCGCTTGTTACGTTGAGATATCTTTTTTACTTCACCGATATCTTTATTTATCTCTTTTTTCAGGTCTTTGATTACATCTTTGTTAACGTAGTCTATAAGGGCATCCAGTATTTCGACGTCTTTTTCTGTAAGCTCGACTTTTTTCTCCAGTTTCGAGAATTCTTTGGGAGCTTTTACAGGTTTCTTTTTTTCTTTATCCTTGCTCGATTCAGCATCCTTTTTAGATTTATCATCAGATTTTTCTTTTTTCTCATCGGTGTCCGACTTTGTTATCTTTGAATCCTTTTCTTCCGGCTCGACTTCTTTTTCACTTATTTCCGCTTTTTCGGTATCAGCACCTTCAATGATTTTCATTCCGCCACGGGATACTTTGCCTCTTACTGCCGTAACCGGTTTTGTGTATTTCCATTCCATCGTCTCCGGGTCGGACTGTTTTCTGATCTTTGATTTTTGAGTCAGAACAAGGAGTTTCTCCGGGGAGGGCTGAGTTGTTTCATATTGTTGAACATTGGTAATGTCAGATAATTCAATATTCGCCGATGAAGGAACACGGGATTGTACCGGCGGGAAAGATCCTGTTTTAATATAATAATTGTAGGTTTTAACCAGCTTTGAAATAATTACGGAAAGTTCATATCTTGTGACTGGTTTATCGCCATAAAACATGCCATCTTCATAACCGCCCAGCAGCCCGATATCAATAAGATGGTTAACTGCTCTGTATGCCCAGTGGTCTGCCGGAACATCAATGGTGGCATACTCATTGTCCGGTTCAATGGGCTTCACATTTTCGAGAGGTTGAAGGTCTTTAAGAAAAGATGCGTCATCTTTAAGATCAAGCGCAAATGGATCGTATTGATCCCGGGCAGAGTCAACTTGCGCAAAACATGCGAACGAGAGAAATAGAGAAATAATAATTGTCAGGGTTGCTTCAGTAATTATTTTCAAGCTATTCATAACCGCTCTGAATACTACATATATATTAATATGGTTAGTAATTTTATATAACAGTGGCGGAGATATCAAATTTTTTCATATTTAGGGAAATATTATCAGGTTATTATTTAATTATTGTTATCGTGGTACTGATTAATATTTTACAAACAATTATTTTTAGCCGAGAAATTATATAGAATTCTAAAATACAGTTTATTTTAATTGGAGGTTTTCTAAATGGGAAAGATAGTAGGATGCAGAGTGTTTTCAGCAAACATTCAGGAAAATACCAGGCAGGATCTTCTGGGTAACGATATCACGGAATGGATGGAAAAAAATCCTTTTGCGATGATGGAAGATAAATATGTTGCTCAGAGTGATACCTATATCAGTGTTTTGATTTTTTTCTCGGGAAGGATTGGGAAATCAAGCCCGCTTGACAGCATTTAAGCTTATTTGTTTTGAAAAAACTATTTGATTATCATTTGCATACATGTGTTTCCGAGGATGCAAGCTCGACATTGCCGGAAATGGCTGAAGCTGCCGCTGAACTGGGATTGTCCGAAATAGCGATAACCAATCATTTCATTATCGGTTATGAGGGATACCAGGTGACTGTATCACAGCTTGAGTCTCATCGTGAAGAAGCGATAAAGCTTGAGAGTAGACTTGGTATAAAAATATTGATTGGAGCGGAAGTCGATTATTTCGAAGGGAAAGAAGCCGAAATCGAGCGGTTTTTGTCGTCGTTTGATTTCGATATTGTTCTTGGCGCCGCTCATTTCGTCGATGGATATGGAATCGCTTCGGAATCGGGGGCAACGGAGTTGCTGAAGATGATGGATGCCGGAACAGCGTTTAGAAAATCAATAGTTAAAGCGACTGAAGCAGCAGCAACGGGAATGTTCGATGTAATGGCGCATCCTGATATCATGAAGAAGTATACTCCGTTCCCGGATGATTTGCCGGCATACGAGGAGTATTATGAAGAAGCTGTCGAGTTTGCGAAAACATTGAATAGAACGAATACTGGATTCGAGATAAATTGCAGGGGATTTGATCATAATGCCGGCGAGCAATATCCATCAATGGATTTTGTAAGGACATTGCTGGGAGAAGGTGTGGATACGGTAACCATAGGTTCCGATGCGCATGACAGTGCAACCGTGGGCAAATATCTTGATAAAGGATTATCTTTTGCGACTCAAGCCGGCATAAGGGAATTTTCCCTGTTTGAAAAAAGAAAATGTGTTGAAAAAATATCCACATCGGAAATGGGTTTTGATTTTTGATGTTTCGGGATTTGAAACGCTAAGAGTTTTTCTTATTTCTTTGTTTCTTATTATTTATATTTGCTGAATTGTCTATTAAAAGCCCTTTGAGTTCATCCATGAATTCGTTGACATCTTTGAATTCCCTGTAAACGGAAGCGAATCTCACGTAGGCAACTTCGTCCAGCGCTGCGAGTTCTTTTATTACGGTTTCGCCTATTTCCCTTGACGGCATCTCGTTTTTGCCGCGTGTTAATTTCGCTTCAATTCTATCAACGATTTCACTTATGCTGTCGGTTGATATAGGTCTTTTTTCGCATGCTTTTTCGATGCCGATACGGATTTTGTTGCGGTCGAAAATCTCTCTTCTCCCGTCTTTTTTTACTACCCTGATCTGGATATCTTCGATTGTTTCGTATGAAGTAAAACGGGCGCCGCAGGACAAACACTGCCTGCGGCGTCTTATCGCTGTGCCGTCTTTAATTGTTCTTGAGTCTATAACCTTATCTTCAAGTTCATTGCAGTAAGGACATTTCATACAATGTTTTCCCTGCTCATCATGATACAGATATCACATGTTCAAGATATCGAGATAAATCGGGAACTGTTCACACAACGCCTCGACATCATTTTTGATTTTGAGCCGAAGTTCCTGATCTCTCGGATTACTGAGAACCTGCCATACCCATTCACCGATGATTTTCATTTCTTCTTCTTTCATGCCTCTTGTTGTAATCGCGGGAGTGCCAAGCCTTACGCCGCTGGTGATTGCGGGAGGCCTTGTGTCAAAAGGAATGTTATTCTTATTAGCGCAAATACCTGCTTCTTCAAGCATGTCGGCGGCGTCTCTTCCTGTCAGTCCTTTGTCGGAGAGATCGATCAGCATGAGATGATTGTCTGTTCCGCCTGTAGTGAGCCTGAATCCCTTTTCTATCAGATAATCCGCAAGAATAGCCGCGTTTTTGATAATCTGCTTCTGGTATTCTTTGAAACCGAATGTCTGCGCTTCCCTGAAGCAGACAGCCTTGGCGGCGATCTGGTGCATCAGCGGACCGGCCTGGGTGCCCGGGAAAATCGCTCTGTCGATCTTTTTCGCCAGCTCTTCTTTGCACATTATGATTGCGCCACGCGGCCCCCGCAGGGTTTTGTGTGTAGTTGCTGTTACTATATCTGCATACGGAATCGGGTCGGGATGCTCTCCGCCGGCTACAAGCCCTATGATATGAGCAATGTCCGCCATGAGGTATGCGCCGACTTCGTCCGCGATTTCCCTGAATTTATCGAATTCTACAATTCTAGGATATGCGCTGCAGCCGCAAACGATGAGTTTGGGTTTGACTTTTTTCGCAATATCTCTAACTTCATCAAAATCGAATCTTTCATCTTTTTTGCTGACGCCGTATGAGTGGAATTCGTACCAGCGCGCCGAGTAGTTCATTTTATGTCCGTGTGTAAGATGGCCGCCATGAGCGGTGGACATTCCGAGTACCTTGTCTCCTTCTTCGAGGATCGCATAGTACGCGCCCATATTCGCCGAAGATCCTGTGTGAGGCTGAACATTTACATAGTCACACTTGAAGAGTTTTTTAGCCCTTTCCCTCGCCAGGTTCTCCGCCATGTCGTAGTATCCGCAACCGTTGTAATATCTTTCGTTGGGATATCCTTCAGCATATTTATTTGTCAGTATGCTTCCCATGGTTTGAAGTACGGCGCGGCTTGCGTAATTCTCAGAAGCTATAAGAACGAGCGTTTTTGTTTGCCTTTCGTATTCTCCTTCAAGAATCTTGGCTATCTGCGGGTCTACCTGGAGTAGATTAGTGTCTATGTATGCCATCTGAATCTCCTTTTCTCACAAGAGGGCATTCCTCAATGTAATTTCTCAATCAATCCGTGGTCATTATATGACGCAGAACATATCACGATCAATACCTGAGATGATTTTGGGGGGGATTCCAGGATATAACAAGCCGGGTTAAGTTACTTGCTCTCTTTTATATATATGAGAAAATCTGAATATTCTTTTTCTATGATATCTGTGGGCAGAATCCCTATGTCCATCAGGAGTTCTGCCGGTATATCTTCCTGTTTTTCTTTTTTCTGGTATTCAAGGACCTCTTTAACCTGATCCTCCGACAACAGCCCTTTGCTTATGAACAATTCGCCGATTCTCTTGTTGATTTTGTTCTCGTGCTGCTGGATCAGAACATCGTGAAGTTGCTCTACTGAAATCATGTTCATTCTGCAGGCCAGCATTCCGAACAACAGTCTTTGCTGATGAATGCTTTTTAAAGCCATTGCCTGCTGCTCTGTTACTGATTTTCTCTCGATGAGAAAATCAATGAAATTCCCTACCGAATTTTTGCGCTGTGATTCTGTCATCATAAGTTTGGTCTCAACAATATGTTATAATCAATAAAACGTATTTACAAACAACAACACAACAATATTATTTGCAAAATGCTCTTTTAATCAGCCTGTCAGCCTTCATATTCTCAATACAAATGTTAATAATACCCACAATTTCAAAAGTTAAACCGGATTTTCCAAGGAAATCGGGACGATGCTCGGGATGCTTGATTTCACGCATGCTGTTTCTTATTTGTTCTGCATCGAAACCGACAAGCTTATTCCATCCATACTCAACTGTTTCAGGCCATTCCGTACTGTTTCTTGCCGTAAGGCATGGGGTGCCGGCGAGATATGCTTCTTTTTGGATTCCGCCCGAGTCGGTAACAACAATTTCAGCCGAATTCAGAAGCGCAAGCATATCCAGATATGAAACAGGATCACACATAATAATCCCTTTCGGAACATCAATGCCTGACTCGATAACTTTTTTTGTGCCCGGATGAACAGGAAACAGGGTCGTCAACCCGGACTCACTGCATCCTTTGAGAATGTTTAATAATTTAGTCCTGTCTCCGGTATTTTCTGCTCGATGAACAGTCAGTACTGCGAATTTTTTTCCCGCAAGATCGAATTTTTCTATGACAGAAGATTTTTTTCTCGCTATTTCGTTAAACATAAAGAAACTGTCTACCATAATGTCGCCGACAAGGTGAACATTCTCTTGAATTCCTTCTTTTTTCAGATTATCAACAGCGGTCCGGGTCGGACAAAAAAACAGAGAGGATATGCGGTCCGTAACCTTTCTGTTGATTTCTTCGGGCATGTGCTGTTCGCCGTTTCGCATGCCGGCTTCGATGTGAGCTACCGGGATGTCGAGTTTTGCAGATGCTACAGCTCCGGCGACTGTTGAGTTAGTATCACCGAAAACGACCGTAAGGTCCGGCTTTTCGACCGATATGATTTCCTCGATTTTTTCAATCATCCTGCCTGTTTGACAGCCATGTGTTCCTGAGCCGATCCCGAGGTTGTAGTCAGGTGCGCGAATACCCAATTCATAAAAGAAAACATCGGACATCGCCGGATCATAGTGCTGTCCTGTGTGAACAACGCATTCGGATATCTGATTATTCTGCGAGACAGCCATGCTGAACGGGCACGCTTTAATGAATTGTGGTCGTGCTCCAATAACAGTCAGGATTTTTATTGCCATAGACGGCTCTGTGTTCTCTACTTTTTGTTAAGAAACTCAGCAATACTATCCGCAACGTATTCTATCATTTGATCGGTCAGTTCAGGGAACTGGGGCAGGGCGAGAATGTCTTCGCAAATTGTTTCCGTGACGGGCAAAGCTCCTTTTTTCATGTTCAGGTACGCGAACGCTTTTTGTTCGTGGAGCGCGAGCGGATAGTATATCATGCTCCCTATACCTTTATCGGCAAGCGCTTTTTGAGCATTGTCTCTATCCGGCAGTCTGATTTCATACGTATTATAAGTGTGAGTCATGCTCTCGAACGAAGAAGGCAGAACCACGGTTTTTTCATCTCGTTTTCCCGATGCGGGTAGTTCGGACGAAAAGATTACTTCATACCCTATAGCTTCGAGCTTTTCTTTCAGCAGCATATTATATTTCCCGGCATTGCTTATTCTTGCTTTGATCCATTCATCGACATGAGAAAGTTTTACGAGCAGAATAGCTGCCTGTATCGAATCGAGTCTGCTGTTGTATCCGAAAACATCGTGATAATATCGCACATCGCTTCCATGCACATGAAGCTTCTTTGCTCTTTTATAAATTTCTTCGTCATTTGTTACAATCATTCCGCCATCGCCGGCTCCACCAAGGTTTTTGCTTGGATAAAAAGAAAAACAGCCCACATCGCCGATTGCGCCGGACAGCATACTGTTTCCGTCAGTATCCATTTTCGCGCCGAAGGATTGCGCGGCGTCTTCGATTATACCAATGCCATATTTGTTCTTCATTTCCAGGAAAGATTTCATATCGGCCATAAGCCCGTAAAGATGCACGGGCAGAACCGCCTTAATTATCTCTCCTGTGGCCCTGTTGAGAAGCCCTTTGTCTGTTTGCTCGCAATTGCTTTCAATGTATTCAAGTGCTTTAACCGGATCGAGGTTGTAGGTAGAAGGCGAAATGTCACAGAATACGGGTGTCCCGCCTGCCGCATTTACCGATTCGGCGCTTGCTATAAAAGTGAACGGGCTTGTAATAACATTGTCTCCGTTAGACACGCCCGCTGCTCTGAGAGCAATTATGAGAGCATCTGTTCCGTTTGCTACGCCCAGCGCGTATCTGGTATTGCAATATTCTTTGACCGCTTCTTCAAAATCTTTGACTGGTTTCCCCAGCACGAAATCGCATCTGTCGAATATGCCTTCGAGTTGTTCGAACATATCTTTTTTGAGGGGATGAAAACATGCTTTAATGTCTAAAAATGGTACATTCATTGATTATCGATAAGCTCCTTTTCATTGACTTTCCTGATCGGCCTTGCCGGAGAGCCCATAACCAGGGTTGATTCGGCAACATTCTTCGTGACAATCGATCCTGCGGCTACGAAAGCCTCGCAGCCGATAACTATATTCGGGAGTATTATTGTCCCGGCACCGACTCTTGCGCCGCGCTTGATTTTCGCGCCGCCTTTATACTTGAATCTTTCTTCTGTTCGTCCCATATAATTATCATTGGTTGTAATTACACATGGCGCAATGAAAACATCTTCTTCCAGAACAGACATTGCCGTGATATAGGCTTTTGTCTGAATTTTTGTCCTGTTGCCTATCAAGACGTCATTCTCGATGACAACGTGGGCGCCTATTATAACATTGTTTCCGATATGCACATTTTCACGCACAAGAGCATTATCGCCTATGACGCAATCAGAGCCTGTTTTTGAGCCGATATTTATAATCGCTCCGGCGCCGATTCTTGTTCCGTCACCGATACTGAGCGTCGGATCAACTTTTGAAGAGACCGCGGTGCTGTTCGCTCCGAGCTGTGGCTGTTTTCCGATTACTGCGTTGTGGCTGACCTGAACATTATCACAGATGCAAACACCTTTTCCGATAAACGAAAAAGCGCCGATAATCACGTCGGAGCCGAGTTCGGCACCTGGATCGACGTATGCTGAAGGGTGAATATTGTGTTTGTTGTTCAAACTGTTCCGCCAATGATAATTTCGGCACCGCCGGTTTTAAGCGATTTGTGTGCTGCTTCGAGCACACGGACCACTTTCAAACCATAATCCGCATCTGTGGCCGGTTTTTGACCATTATTTATACAATCGATGAAGTGACGGCATTCTATCCTGAGCGGTTCAGTCATTTCAATATGAGGAATATTTATGTCTCCGAACCTGAGCGATAAAGACTCGCCATAGCTGGAATACGTCGGCGATTTCACGCCCTTGTCGAATATTTTTATTTTATCAACAGGCTCCACATCGTCAAAAACAGCCATTTTATTCTGTCCGACCACGGTTATTTTTCGGACTCTGTTCGGGTCGAGCCAGCTCACGTGAACATGGGCCATTTTTCTATCGCTGAATTTGAGGTGCAGAAAAACAGTATCTTCGATTCCGTCCTGAATGTACGATGCCCCGGTGGCTGATACCGAAGCGGGGTCTTCATCAAGGAGGTAGAGTAAAATGGATATGTCATGAGGAGCAAGGCTCCACAGCGAATTTTCGTGAGTCCTGATCAGTCCGAGATTTAGTCTTTGAGAATAGAGGTAATATATTCGTCCAAGCTCGCCTTTATCAATCAGCGATCTAAGATATTTTACAGCGGGATGGTAGAGCAGTAACAATCCTACCATTAGAATTCTGTTGCTGTTTTCAGAAAGCTTTACCAGTTTCTCGGCATCCGAAACAGTCATTGCAAGTGGTTTCTCGACGAAAACGTGCTTTCCGGACACGAGCGCTTTGCCCGCGAATTCCGCATGGTATTCCGCAGGCAGAGAAAGAATGACCGCATCAATGTCTTTATCGTCAAAAACACTGTTACTGTTGTCGGTCACACAGGTGTCCGGATAGCGAGATGCCGCACGTTTAAGTTTTTCGGGGTCTGTGTCACAAATGGTTTTAATTCGGACGTCGGTAAAAGATGCAAAGTTCCTTACCAGGTTTGGACCCCAGTAACCATAACCGATAACTCCAACATTAACCATGGGCTGCATGCCCCGAAAATATATTCAATTCAGAAGAACAGACTTCAATAAATCAAATACTTGCAGGCCTCGTCCATTTTGTGCGGACAAGCTTGATTTTTTCGCCTATGAGAGCCGCAGTATCCTTTGCGCCCAACTGGTCGAATAAGAATTCGAATTTCTCTTCGAGCTCAGCGCGAAGTTTTGCGCGTGTCTCTTCCGGAAGTCCCCATGCTTCAGGCTTGAAGGCTCCCCAGGCTTTTTTCCTGCCCTTGTAGTAGAACTGCTCGGCTGTCATACCTTCTTTTCTTTCAGAAGCAAGATTCTCGTCCATCCATTTGTACATTTTGTCTTTTAGATCAGCCGGGAAATTCTCGGAATCAAGAATTATGTTCTGGAATCCGGTTGCAAGATGTATTTCAACCGTTTTTGTTTCTACGAATTTATGAAACATCTCATCGGGAAGGGTTGAGGCGCCATGCTGAACCGCACCGCCCATGTTCCATTTTTTCTTCGCATCTTCCGAAAGCTTTGCAAGAGTATCAAAATCAACAGCCACGTCCGCTATCGATCCATCGGGGAGCGGCACTCCTCCGTGCGAGGTGCCTGTCTGAACACTAACTTTGCTCAATCCTGCCAGATTGTCTCCAAGCACTTTTTGGTAACCGAGCATATATGCTTCGAGCTCTTCGGGAGTACTATTCTTTTCACCGACCTCGCCGATTTCTCCGCCTACCGAAATATTTATTCCTTCAGGCTGGATTTCCCTTATGAAATTCGTCATTTCAGCAGCCATTTCGTAGTTGTCTTTCTGCTGCTCATCAAGGGTTGACTTGCTGAGATCCACGAGTGTTGAAGAATCGATATCGATGTTGTAATATCCGCCCTCGATAGCTTCTTTAATAAGATTGCGAATACCTTCGATTTCTTTTTCGCGGTTTTCTTTGAATCCCTTGAGTTTGAACTGGAAGTGGTCGCCCTGAATGAATAACGGTCCCTTGTAGCCTGACGCTATAGCAGCGGCCATTACACTGGGAGTATATTCAGCCGGCGGCTGTTTGGTATATCCCATCTCGCTTTTTGCGATCTCGAATATAACGGCTTTGTTATTCATTTTTTCGCAGCTGTTGAAAATCGCCAGAGATACGTCAAAGGTCATTCCACGTATGTTGATCGCCGGAACTGAAAGCCCATCATACTCTTCGCGACCTGCCGCCATATATAAATCGTGAATAGATGAAATTATAATTCCAAGTTCCTGCCCGCCTTCAACTATAACCCATCTCACCGCATCGCGAACTTCCTGGTTTTCGTTCAATACTGAATTTTCCGCCAGTTCACGAGCAGCCGCACGGAACGCAGTTTCGTCAATGATCTTAATACCGTCACCGTCGATCTCCGCTTTCCCGGATAAAAAACTTTTAAGTTCGTCTACATTACTAAACATATCTTTCCCCCCTTCGGGCTTCATAGCCCGTAAATCAACGATTATTCTAAATAATTATATGCCCTGAGCACAATTCAAACCATGAATCAGATAAATTGTACAAAAAAGCCTTTATTTACAGCTTTATTTAGCCTGTCTGAAATGCTGGATTTGTCAAAAGACAAGTAATTCAAGTGAACTATTCTAATAAATAATAATTTGATGATCAATACCTTTTAAGATTTGATATTAAAGCCGTGTTTGTTGGCCGCTGCATCTCACATCGCATTATCAGCCTGAAAAATTCCTCGATTTTCAGGCGTAGTGAACAGTCTGCTAATCAATTTTGAAAAGGTACATACGCCTTCCGGGAAGTTCTATTTTTACGTTGCCGCCGTTATCAATCTTAAGGATTTCCGAGTTATAGATGTTTTTAAGTTGAGTACAATCAGGATATTTTTGCCTCTCAAACTTTACTTCGATTTGAACGTTTTCATCTCTGAAGTTGTCAAAGGCGATCATTTTGTTTTCGAACAAATACGATCCGACTCTTGCCGGCATAGTTATCGTGATTCCTGACGGCCCGGTTGCGAGGTTTCTCATTTCCTGTGCTATTTCGCCTGGAGTGTTAATGTATTTGACCTTGTGCGGGATCACCAGGTCTCTGCTGTCGGGCATATAGTTGAAAGTGCGGGCGTTGAATATAATCAGTTTCCCTTTTTCCGCGTTTTCTTTCAATGTCAGCACGGGGTAATTTTTGCCGTCGATTTCCGCAGTCGCAATAATCTTTGCATCATCCACTCGAAGTTTCTCGCCGATTTCCACGTAGTCCGGAGCAATAATTTCTTTGCCGTTTACCTGGAATGTTTTAGTGTACTTGGCTTTCAAAATTTTGGAGCCGGGAGCGGCCAGACCTGCGAGTTTGAGTATATCCGGATCTTTTTTGAGAGTGTCCAGGAGTCCCGCCGACATTAAAACGGTTGTGTTGTTGTCGATTGATTTCTTTATCTTTTTTGCTATGTCCGTGTCGGCTGCTGCATACTCTGAAAGAATGATGGAATCCGCTTTTTCAGGATATGCCGATACGGGAACCACCGGGATACCGAACATGCCTAGATAGTCGAAAAGAAAATTTTCATTCCCACCGTTACTGTTGACGGGTTTATATGCGTAAACCCCGGTATTTTTCAATCCTTTAAGATTTCTTGCTATGTCGAATATATAAGGGAGATTCTTTGCGAATTCAGCCGTGTTCGGGCTGCTGTATTGTTCCGGGCTGTAATAGAAAAGCGTGATTTCGGGTGCTCCCGAAAGCAGGCTCTGAAAAGTTTGCTCCATGTAGACTTCAGGATATGTGTTGATCTGGTCGAACCATGCGCCTTTCATTTTGCCTTTTGACAGAGATTCCAGCCAGTTGTAGGTGATGAATCCCTGGTATTGCTGGCAGTTCTCTTTCTCGGGGTCTCTCGTTTCGGTTCCCGCCCACACCTGATCGAAGATATCGGGTTGTCTTGAAACGTCGTATCCAAACATGTGATATCTATCGTACCACTGTGGATATTTTATGGTCACAACTGCGTTCGGGTTCACTTTTTTTATTGCGCCGACAATCTGGTTTTTTGACAAATCCACCATTACGTTCCTGAAATAACGGACCCATTCCAGATCGTTTTTCAATGCTTCGGATTGCTTGCTCCGGCAATCTGTTGCAAGGAAATCATCCACAATGACTTCATCGAACAGAGATCCCGCATATTCGGCAACCATTTGAATGTCGTTTTTTGTTTGTTCGAAATCGTAGCAAAGATAATATTTGTGGGTTTCCGACGGTACTCCGAAATCCCTTCCTGCCTGACCGGGCATATAAGCATCATTTTCTTTGTAAAAATATTCTTTCAATTTGCCTTTTGTGGTTGTTATTCCGCCTGCCACCGTAAATCCGTTTTTTCGAAAATAATCGGTTGCTTTCAGGATCACATTTTTATCGGGTATATATCCGTCGCGATAAACATCAATAAATACTTTCGAGACTCCATGAGCTTTAAGAAGGTTAACTGCTTGTTCGAGACCTTCGTCGGAATTCAGATATCTTGCAACGGACTGGGCCGGGATATATGTTCCGATGGTAAGCACATCCGAATTCTCGCGATCCGGGATTTCATTTGGATTAGTTGCCGCAAAGCCTGCTGTGGAATAAAATATAATCAGGAAGCTTAAACATAGAAGACTTTTTTTAATGAACATTTAGCAGCTCCATTTTGCATGTTTTGTCGTTTCATGATAATGTAATGATCCGTAGGCGGTCAATCTGATAAATGATGACAACCCGGATACAGATGAAGATGACGGGATAAGTTGCAACTTGAATTTGGGGACGTATAATAAAAATAGATAGCGTTTCAGGAGCAGGTTATGGTAAGAAAAACTATTCTTGCAGTTGATGACGACCCGGTTGTTCTCGAAGCTGTTAAGATGACGTTTGCAAATAATTTTAATGTTATAACGGCAAAAGACGGACATGAAGCAATAGAAATGGTTGGCCAGTACAGAATAGATCTTATTCTTCTTGATGTTATGATGCCGGGGTTCGATGGTTTTTCTACGCTTATGTTATTGAAAGATCTGCCTGAATCCAGGGATATACCTGTAATAATGCTCACGGCGGTAGGGAAGAAGGACAAGGTGGTTTCCGCATTCAGAGATGGCGCTTCGGGGTATGTGTTAAAACCGTTCAAGGAAGACGCTTTGAGAGCCAAGATAGAATCTGTTCTCGATCAGATCGAGAGTACCTGAGATTAAGATATTACTTATTGTTTATGTTGTTCTTTCTACTCCCGAAATAATCAGCAATCGATATGTGAATTGAGGTAATTGATTTGTCTGCGAACACAAAAATCGGATCAAAACCACGAGTAATTGTCCTGGGTATTGATGGTGTGCCGTTCTCATTTCTTCAGAAAAGGTTCAAGCAGGGAGGAATGAAATCATTCGCAGCGCTTGCAGACCGCGGTGATATGAAAAGGATGAGAACTGTTGTGCCGCCGATTTCATCTGTTGCATGGACGAGTTTTATGACCGGTAAAAATCCTGCTAAACATGGGGTATTTGGCTTTGTAGAGCGGAATCCGGAAACAATGGAGATGAAAATTCCCACGAGACGGGAGCTAAGGACGGAAACATTAACCGAAGTATTGAGCCGTTATGGGAAATATGTGGTCCAGATGAATGTGCCTTGTTCGTATCCGCCGACATCTGTGAATGGGAAGCTTGTTTCGGGTTTTCTTGCAACCTCACTCGACAAAGCGACTTATCCGAAGGATTTTTATAAAGAACTCGAATCGATGGGCTATGTAATTGATGTGGATTCATGGAAGGCCAGAACGGACAGAGATGGTTTTCTTGATGATATTTTTCATGCTCTTGAAATGAGATTGAAAGCAACGCTGCATCTGATAGATAAGGAACCGTGGGATTTCTTTATAAGCCACATAATGGAGACGGATAGAATCGCCCATTTTTTCTGGGAGTTCATGGAGAATAATGATCCCGTTTACGGAGAGAGAGTTCTCGATTTTTTCGAGAAAGTAGACAAATTTATTGATTCCGTCCAAAAGGCGATAAGGCCGGAAGATAATTTGATTATTCTGTCCGACCATGGTTTTTGCACGCTTGAGAAAGAAGTCTACGTCAACAATGCGCTGATCGAGGCGGGGTTTTTGAAGCTGAATACGGATCAACCTAAATCGCCGAAGGATATTCACCCTTCATCAATTGCGTACAGCATGATCCCGGGACGTTTTTATGTGAATCTTAAAGGCAGGGAGAGCACCGGATGCGTGGAGCCGGGAAACGAATATGAGGAAGTGCGAAAGAAATTAAGGGAATTGCTCATGAACCTTAAAGACCCGGAAACGGGCGGGAATATCATTAAAAAGGTCTTTATGAAGGAAGAAGTTTACAAAGGCGATTATTTTGATGAAGCTGCCGATGTTGTCGTGTTACCGTTTGATGGTTATGATCTTAAAGGCAATCTGAAGGGGCCGGCACTGACTGACAAGGGATATATAAACGGCATGCATACGGATTGGGACGCAACATTGTTTGTCAGGAACTCGAAGATAATTGTTGATGATCCGGTAATAACCGACTTAATGCCGTCAATATTGAATATTTATCAAATCAAAGGTGAGGACATCGATGGACGGATCATTTTTTAAGAGAGTTTTTTCAGCGTTATTTGTATTGCTCATTGCCGCATGTATGCCGGCGGCAGCGGAAGCTTATTTTAAATCCGAAAAAGTATTTGAATTTGACGAGAACAGGCCTCAGAATCATGCTTCCACTATTGCGGAAATGCCCAATGGCGATTTGCTGGTCACATGGTTTGGGGGAACAAGCGAAGGACTTGGGGATGTCGCGCTGTGGATCTGCCGGAAATCCGCGCAGACAGGAGAATGGAGCAAACCGGAGCGGCTTGTCGATAATCCTGAACTCGCTGAAGGCAATTCGGTATTATTTACTGATTCAAAAGGGAAAGTGTGGCTGTTCTATGTCCTGAAATATGCTGAAAAATGGGATGCATGGGATCAGTGTAATGTTTTCCTCAAGACTTCCGAGGATAGCGGAATGACGTGGACTGAACCAAGGAAGCTGACGGATAAGCTGGGATGGATGATCAGAAATAATATTATTGAACTTGAAGGTGGTACACTGGTTCTGCCGACTTATATCGAAGAGCCGATCCATTCATATATCTGGACATCAAATGATGGTTTCGAAACAAGAGAAGAATATTCCGTTCCTGTGACTGAGCCGGGGAATTCTCAACCATCAATTGTATATCTGAACAATGGCAAATTTTTGGTTTTTGGGCGATATCACGGCGTGCCCGGCAAAATATGGATGTCCATGTCCTCGGATTACGGCAAAACATGGAAAAAGCCAAGAAAGATGAAATTTAATAACCCGGACAGCGCAATAAATGGAATAAGGCTGAAAAGCGGTTCGATCGTTCTTGCTTTCAATGACAGCAAGTGGTACAGAACGCCTTTGACGGTCGCATTGACTGAGAATGATGGCAGGAATTGGGATTTTAAAAAGAACCTGGAAACAGAAAAAGCTGAATATTCTTACCCATTTATGATTCAATCGGAAGATGGACTGATACATCTTACTTATACAAGTGAAAATAGAAAGTTTATAAATCACGTAATATTCAATGAAGAATGGCTCAAATCAGAATAAAGTGTGTCAATAATTCCACTATGGCGTGTCAATTATGACACGCCATAGTCAAAATAATTCTATCAAGCAATTATAACGAACTATAAAGAACATATGTGGATTAAAGCGACTGCTGGCATGCGCAGGAGCATTATGAAAGATTATTGCCGACAATATTTTTTAAATCCAAAATAGGACAAAAAAGATAGTATTTAAAGCCAAAAAATTTTAAATGGTTTATTTAAGCTGTTTTTTATTAACCGTTTTTTTATATTGGCATACATTTTGTCATATATATGACCGGTTCGTTATTCGAAAAAGAGGGAAAGATGGAGTATAACAGTTTTCATTTTATCGGAATCGGCGGAATAGGAATGAGCGGTATAGCTCAAATTCTGCTTCAACAGGGCTACTCAGTAACAGGATCGGATGTTTCAAAGTCGGCTCAGGTCGCACGGCTGGAAGGCCTCGGGGCGAAGATCAGCATGGGGCATTCATCGCAGAATATTGCCGGAAGCGATGTCGTTATCGTATCTTCGGCAATATCAATAAATAATCCGGAAGTTAAAACTGCCATCAGAAGAGGGATACCCATTCTACACAGGTCGGAAATGCTTGCATTGCTGATGAAGAAATTTAGAGGGATCGGGGTGTCCGGCACACATGGTAAAACAACCGCTACCAGTATGATTTCTCTTTTGTTAGAGAGAGCGGATATGGATCCGACGATTATTATTGGCGGGATACTGGATCAGATAAACAGTAACGCGAAGCTGGGCAAAGGTGAGTTTCTTGTAGCGGAAGCTGATGAGAGTGACGGATCCCTGGTAAGGCTGTCTCCTGAAATTGCAGTTGTCACAAACATAGAAGCAGATCATATGGACTATTACACGGATCTGGGTCAGATAAAGAAAACATTTGAGAACTATTTGAGTAAGCTGCCTGAAAACGGGCTTGCCATATTATGCACGGATGATCATAACGTAAAAGATTTAAGCAAGCATTTTGATGGAAAGAAGTTGACTTACGGATTAACCAATGGAGCTATGCTAAAAGCGATAAAGGTGGAATTCTCCGGGATCGGTTCATCGTTTACGGTAATTAAAAGAGGGCTGGAAGTAGGTTTGTTCAGGCTTAATGTTCCAGGTGTGCATAATGTATATAATGCGCTTGCGGCAATAGGGCTCGGGATAGAGCTTGGAATAGATATCGAAACTATCAGGGACAGCATTCTCGAATTCAACGGGGCAAAAAGAAGGTTCCAGATACTGGCGAATCATGGCGGAACTGTTGTTGTCGATGATTATGCACATCACCCGACAGAAATTATGGCTACCCTGAGTGCGGCAAGGAAAATTCATGGACGGGGTAGAATTATTTCCGTGTTCCAGCCGCACAGGTTCTCGAGAACTCAGTACTTCTTTGATCTGTACGGAAAAAGTTTCTTTAATTCAGATAATGTAATTGTGACGGATATTTATTCAGCAGGTGAGGAGCCGATACCGAATATATCAGGTGAGCTCATTGCGAAGACGTTGAAGAGTTATGGGCATCAGAATGTTATGTACATACCCAAAATAACTGAAGTTACTGATTATCTTGCTCAATACGCAAACAAGGATGATTTTGTGATAACGCTTGGAGCGGGAGATGTATGGAAAGTTGCGCACTCGCTTTCTGATCGTCTGAAGAAGTTGTCTGCTTAACATTGGGTCTTATAGACTGTTTTAAGATATTCCCCACTTTCAACCCGCGCAATTGCGGGTTTTTTTTGTTTATATTTAAATGACGTGTTAGTTTATCGTACAAATTGAAATGTTGATGCAATACAAATAAACTATTTATTGTTCGTAATGATTGATATGAGCGTAAACAAGCCCGGGTGAGCAGATTATGCGTATATGTGACTTATGTGGAACAGAAAACGCAGAAGATCATAAATATTGCAAAGAGTGCGGAAACAGGCTGAAGATAGTTGCATCCGTTGATAAGAGTATTCGCGATCATGACAGTACGCTTAATATGGAAGAAATAAAATCCAGGCTGTTTATATATAGAACAAAGTCGATGGTTGATGAAGCGGAAAAAGAGCTCACCGATAAAATAATGCTGCATCCTGGAATATCAGAGCTTCATTTATTGCTCGGTAATCTTTATCTTGAGAATAATAATAAGGCGAATGCCATAAGGGAATTCGAGAAAGCGGTCGAGCTGGATAACAATAATATGGATGCTTATATGCAACTCGGTAATATTTATGGTGATTCAAGGGATTACGAAAATTCAGCGGACATGTACGAGAATGTAATAAGAATCAATCCCTGTTATCCTGATGTAAGGAATAATATCGGGAATGCATACCGTTTCATGAAGAGGCACGAAGAAGCGGTTGTGCAGTTTAAGAAAGCTATAGAATTGAATCCTGAATATGCGCGTGCTCATTTTAATCTGGGAAAAACATATATTGCTACCAATGAAATTGAAAAAGCATTAAGCGAATTCAAGAGAGCTGTGGAAATAGACGGCAATTATGCAAAAGCTCATTTGCGGATTGGCGATTGCAGGAAACAGCTCAAAGAAGATATGCACGCAATAGAGTCGTATAAAAATGCTGTTGCTCTTGAACCGGATCTTCTGGAAGGCAGGATAAAGCTTGCCAGGTTGCTGAAAGAGAACAACAGGGGTGAAGAAGCGGAAGTACACGCAAGGGAAGCTTTGAAGCTGGATTCAGGGATCGGGGATATTGATTCAATATTTAGAAAAGAGGATATGCAGGATGGCGATTACACGTGATGATGTCGCTCAGGTGGCGTTACTGTCGCGGCTTGAAATGACGGATGATGAACTCGGAAAATATTCGGAACAGTTGAGTGATATACTTGAGTATGCATCAATGCTCAATGAGTTGGATATTGAAGGCGTTGAGCCGACAATGCACGCGGTACCGATAAAAAATGTATTCAGGGAAGATGAAGTTAGAGAATCGCTTGATATCGAAAAAGTGCTGAAAAGCGCTCCTGAATCTGAAGGGAATTACTTCAGGGTGCCAAGGATAATAGATGAGAGCGAAGGTCACTGAAAGATACTGAAACCAAGAGGTATGGACGTGGAATTATTTTCTAAGAAAGCGCATGAACTACTGGGGATGTTAAGGGTAGGTGAGATTGATCCTGAAGATGTGATAACATCTGTTTTCGATCATATAAAAAAGAATAACCAGGAAATACAGTCCTTTATAATGTTGCTGGAAGAAGATGCAATAAAGAGGGCAAAGGAATTAAAGGATGCGGACAGATCACTGCCGCTGTACGGGATACCGGTGGCGGTGAAGGATAACATGTGCATGGATGGAATTAACACTACATGCGCATCCCGTATTCTCGATCCATATAAACCTCCTTATGACGCGACGGTGATAAAGAAGTTGAAGGAGGCGGGCGCGATTATAGTTGGGAAAACAAATATGGATGAGTTCGCGATGGGGTCTTCTACAGAGCATTCCGGATTTTTCCCGACGCATAATCCGTGGGACACCGAACGTGTGCCGGGTGGTTCGAGCGGCGGCTCAGCGGCTGCCGCGGCTGCGTCGTTCTGTTCCATATCACTTGGTTCCGATACCGGTGGTTCCATTCGGCAACCCGCGTCTTTCTGCGGCGTGGTGGGGATGAAGCCGACATATGGATCAGTGTCGAGGTATGGGTTGATAGCATTTGCTTCATCGCTTGATCAGATAGGCCCTTTTTCAAGAGATGTTGAAGATTGTGCGATGATGATGAATGTGATTTCCGGTTACGACTCGAAAGATTCGACTTCAGTAAACAGGGCTTATTCTGATTTTACCGAGGCGCTGTCTACAGATATCAAGGGCATGAAGATAGGTGTCATTAAAGAGTTCCTTGGGGAAGGGATATCTGAAGGTGTGGTCGAAAAGCTGCGCGAAGCTATTACTCTGTTGAAGGACATGGGCGCGACAATAATAGAAATAGAGTTGCCGATAGTCAAATATGCATTGCCGGTTTATTACATAATAGCTCCGGCAGAAGCGAGTTCGAACCTTGCAAGATACGATGGTGTGCAATACGGGATGAGGGTTGAGAAGGACGACATAATATCGATGTATTGCAGCACGAGAAAAGAAGGCTTCGGCGATGAAGTGAAAAGAAGGATAATGCTGGGCACTTATGCCTTGAGCGCAGGGTATTATGACGCTTATTATTTACGGGCGCTTAAAGTAAGATCACTGATTGTCAGAGATATTGAAGATGCCTTCAAAAAATGTGATTTAATGGTTACTCCGACAGCGCCGACTACGGCGTTTAAAATAGGGGAAAAGCAGGCGGATCCGCTATCAATGTATATGAACGACATTTGTACGATACCGGTTAACCTTGCGGGGATTCCCGGTATATCGATTCCCTGTGGATTGAGCGAAGGGATGCCGGTGGGTATGCAGTTTATAGGGCCTGCGTTCAGTGAAAATATTCTGCTAAAAGCGTCTTATGCTTATGAGCGGAGTGCAGGTGTTTTGGAGTGTCCGATATCAGGTTCCGATAGATGAACATCGAAAGGATTGCAATATAATGGATTTTCAGGCTGTAATTGGAATAGAGGTTCATGCTCAATTGAACACGAAGTCAAAATTTTTCTGCGGATGCAGCACGCAGTTTGCGGCGGAACCCAATACGAATGTTTGTCCCGTGTGCCTGGGTTTCCCGGGGTCTTTGCCCGTGTTGAATAAAAAGGCGATCGATTACACGATTAAAACCTGCCTGGCGCTGGATTGTGAAATTCCCGAACAGAGCAGGTTCGCAAGAAAGAATTATTATTATCCCGATCTGCCGAAAGCATACCAGATATCACAGTACGAGCTTCCGATTGGAAGGAACGGCAGGATAGAGATAGAGGTAAACGGCAGGAAAAAGGTAATAAGAATCCACAGGATACACATAGAAGAGGATGCCGGCAAGCTTGTTCATGAAGCCGGCGGAGGAAGTTTTGTGGATTATAACCGGGGCGGAACGCCACTCATGGAGATAGTTTCCGAAGCGGATATTTCGTCGAGTGAGGAAGCTGTAGCATATCTGACAAACCTCAGATCGATTTTGCAGTACATAGGGGTATGTGAAGGAAACATGGAAAAGGGCGAGATGAGATGCGAGCCGAATATATCGGTGATGCCTGTCGGAAGCGACACCTGGGGAACAAAGGCGGAGCTTAAAAACCTGAACTCATTCAAGGCTGTCAGCCGTGGGATAGATTATGAAATATCACGACAGATAGAGCTGATCGAGGACGGAGGTGCGGTTGTTCAGGAGACGCGAAGGTGGGATGATGCGACCCAGACAACACAAACCATGAGGATCAAGGAGCAGGAAAATGATTATCGATATTTTCCCGATCCTGACCTTGTGCCGGTGGAAATTGATGAAAAATGGCTCGATGAACTGAGAGCGAGCATCACGGAGTTGCCCGCGCATCGGAAAAAACGATTCATTGAAGAGTTAGAACTGCCTGAATATGATGCCGGTGTTTTGACCGGCGCAAAAGAGCTGGCTGATTATTTCGAAGCTGTGCTGTCAGAATTCAATGATCCGAAACAGGTTTCAAACTGGATCATGACGGAGTTAATGGGACAATTAAATGAAAAGAGTCTCGCGATAGGTGAATGCAAAATAACTGCTGTTGATTTTGCGGAGTTGCTCGAGCTCATTAAAAAAGGGACAATCAATGCAAGAATAGGAAAAGATATCTTCAAGGAGATGTTTGAGACTGGAAAATCCGCCAAATCCATAATTGAAGAGAAGGATCTTGTGCAGGTTAGCGATGAAGGAGAACTCGAAGGCATAATAGAAGATGTGATTTCTGCTAACGAAGGACCGGTGGAGGATTTTAGAAATGGAAAAGGTAAGGCGATAGGCTTTCTTGTCGGGCAGGTGATGAAGAAAACCGGCGGTAAAGCCAACCCGCAGGTGGTTAACAGGATTTTGAAGCAAAAGATTGAAATGAATCGGGAGGTATGATTAGTGTCTACAATTGGGAAGATATGCCCGATACAACAGGGTGTGAAATGTAGTGAACAATGCGCCTGGCTTGTTACAATTACAACTAAACCGCAGTTGGAAAAGTCGTGTGCGATGGTTATTCTTGCTGAAGATGTGAATGAACTGGCAGATAATTTAAAAGGCTCTGGATTTTAAATAATTCAGTTATGACGAAGAGTGACAAGGATAATTTTTTGTTGGTAGATCGGCAAATTGATTAAAATCACATTCATGTGGTGTTTTTTCGATCGAATGCAGAAACATAGCAAAAAAAGGCAATAACAAAAGGATTATTTTTATTTTGTTTTAATAAAAAAAATGCTTAACAGAAATCCGACAAATTCATTACGGCAATTGTATTTTTCTTTTTTAGGTGGTATAATTCTCGACAAACAAGATTAAATATTCTGATGGGCTTTTGAAAATTTATTTGTTGTGAGTTCAAAAAAATTTAGTTCCGATGGATAGTATTTTTTAGGATGATGAGCTAATTTATCTGTAACAAAAATAGCTGGTAGATAAAATTATTAAATGAAAAACAAGTTTAAGCCGTTCTCATTGCCGCGTTTTAATGACTTCGCTTTAGATATATCCAAACATATATTATTATATAATCTCAATCTCAACATATTCATATTTATCATCCTTATTGCTTTTGGTCTTTCATTTGTGTCTTCTGCTGCGGCAACAGCAAAGGTACAGATGACTGAACCGGGTTCTATAGTTGTTGTTATTAAAGACGAGTTGGGCAATCCTTTAATTGGGGCCAGTTCACAGATACGGCTCCCGAATTCAGACGGGAAGTTATTCGAAGAAACAGATATAACTATCACAAAA
>ERZ795048.282-NODE-282-length-57475-cov-10.507210_pt1 | contig 57475 bp, 54 predicted proteins | sample MGYA00375132_ERZ795048 | MGnify/ENA primary metagenome ERZ795048 (study PRJEB30177, sample SAMN05720225) | activated sludge metagenome | isolation source: Anaerobic digester | place: Hong Kong | collected 2014-12-17 ...
GCGAATGAACGGCAGCCTCCGCGGCGCCTGAGCGGCGACCTTTTGCGCCGCTTTTATGCGCATGAAAAAGCGGCAAAATCCCGACTTTTATTTGTCATTCGAAAATTATTTTACTATATTAGTACGATTAATTTTTAACACTGCGTGCGCATAAAGGCTGTTATTTGCGCTGCGCTGCAGGAGGACCACGTGTTAACGCATTATACCGAAGAGCTCCCTGACATTATAATCATCCATCTGAACGGCTCCCTCACCCGCGAATACCTTAAAGAAGCTGAAGACACCTGGAACGAACAGTTAAAAAAACGCCCTGAAGTGCTTGCCCTGAACCTGAGGGGCCTGATGACCATAGATTCAATTTCACTGAACCACTTCTTCAACCTGAGCAAAAAGGCCGCGGCCCGGGACGTGAAACTGATAATCTACGACGTCAGCGACGAGCTCAGAAACCTTTTCGAGCTGATCAAGCTTGAAAGCCTGGTCACGATCATGACCGATAAAAAATTTCATGAAACCTATGTCAGAACGTCAAACCTGAAATGATGTGCGTGCCTGCATTTTGACCCCGGCATGAAAATTCCTCTCTGCATGCCGGGGCCTGTTCTCTAATAAGGGAACCTCTATAAATTACATTTCGGATGTTCCCTTGTGGGCACAACCATTGGATAAATCAGGTTTTATCATTTTTCAATTAATGAAAAAACCTGATTTTTAGAGGTGCCCATAATAAATAGGGGGGATGTCTCTTTCGGAGCATCCCCCCTATTGCGTATAAAGGCCGTATGAAAACACCGCTTACAGGTTACTCTTTGTGGTAATGATACTGCTGATGCTGAAATTCCCCTTGGAAGCCCCCCCGGAATAGCTTCCCCCGTCATACAGGCCGTCTTCACTGGTGCCGGTACAGATGCCGCCGGAATATATGTAATATGCCGTATTTCTGGCAAGGTCCGGCGATGAGAACACCACGGCCTGGTACTGCCTGCTCGGCTCGAAGGTGAGGATGTCCGTCCCCCCTGACGTCTGGACCCTCACGATCGTGCCCGCGGTCTGGGTGTTACGGTATGTCAGCGCCACGCAGTACTGCGTTGACGAACTGCCCGGAGTCTGGAGCATGCCCGAACTTCCCGCGGCGACCAGGAACCCGCCGCTCAGCACGAAGCCGCCGTCATAGTCAAGCGCGCCGTTGTCACCCCCGGTTGGCCCGTGAACGATCACGGTGCCGCCGGTCATGACGATTGACCCGTTCGCGTCAAGCCCGTCACCCGTAGCGGTGACCGCGATATACCCGCCGTAAATATAGAGGTACTGCCCGTTTGACGTGTTGAACGACCCCGGTGATGAGCTGTCATTGCCCCCGGCAACGTTCACGCCGTCATCGCTTGAAACAATATGCAGGGTCCCGTCATTGATCGTGATGATCGCGCTCTCGATGCCCTCGTATGATTTGGTGATGTTGACGGTCCCGCTGTTGATCGTGAGCGAGGCATCGGCGTGCATGCCGTCATCACCCGAATCGATAGCGAAGTCGCCCCCGTCGATCACGATATGCGTGTTTGAATGCACCGCGTCATCAAGGGTGTTGAGCGTGAACGCGCCGCCGTCAATGTCAACCAGGACCCCGGCCTTGATCCCCTTGGAGGAGTCGTCGTCCCCGAGTGTGCCGCCCGAGGAACCGCCGCCCGTGGTTATGGTGAAGGCCCCGTTCTCGATCAGCACGTAGTTCTCCCCCTGGATCGCGTCCCCGTCGGTCCCGGTGGTTATGGTAAACGTGCCCGACTCAATTGAAATGTATCCCAGGGACGAGTCGTCCTCGTTGTCCGACTTGAGGCCGTCGCCGACCGAGGTGACATTGATGGTCCCTCCCCTGACGACCAGGTAGTCCTTGCCGCGTATGCCGTCATCAGCGTTCGCGTTCACCGTGATATCGGCGCCGTGGAGCACCAGGCCGTCCTTGCACCCGATACCGTCGTTGTAGTTGCCGTTCACGGTAAGGGTGCCTCCCTGGCCGTAGACCGTGAGGTCGTCCCTGCTGTACAGCGCGGCATTGGGCTCATCGTCGCCGGAAGGCAGGGTATACGAGCTGCCGTCAGTGAGCGTGTTGGCCGTGCCTTCTAGGATGACTATGGTCTTGTCAGCGCTCTCGATGTCAAGGGGCGCGTTGCAGGAACACGTGATTGCCGCGTCGTCAAGGATGATCCTGACCACGTCCGAATCGTCGGTGTCGACAATAATCCGTCCCTGGTTCAGGGTCCCGGTCACGCGGTAGGTCCCGGCAGAGGTTATGGTCGCGACCGTGTCAGACTCGCTCAGCGTGACCCCGCTCGCGCTGGTAGAGATCAACGAGGTTTGGAGAAGTATATCCTGCTCATCGCTCGAGTCCCAGGTGTAGTCACTCTCCTCTTCATGGTCTTCAACATCCGGCTCATCAGCGGTGGTATCTGACGGGGTGGATGATGAAGATGAAGAAGACGAAGACGGCGCGCTGATATCATCACAGGCCGTAAACATCAAACTGCCGATACAACATGCCGCTAAAAGAAGCGGGAACAGTATCCATACTTTTTTCATGCGGGCAACCTCCATTCCTTATAAGGTACCGTTTGTAGCGCCCGGTGTCTGGGTATTGTCGTCGGTTGCTGCCCAGTCGCCGCCGTCCGGCTTGCGCGCGCGCGTCGAAACATGTGAATCCCACTCAGTGCTGTCAACCAGGGTCGCGGTCGAACCGGAGCTTTCCACATAATAAAGATACACCGCATCGCCGCTGCCAAGGCCAAAATCTTTATTAGTACCGTCATCAACGCAGTAAAGGCTTCCTGATGGGGCGGTCCCCTCGACCTCGGACTCCTGGGTTACCCCGGACAATAACACAAGGTATCCATATGCGGCAATGGTGGTCCCGTCAGGAATGTAGAAAATATCTTCCGAGGCCCCTTTGCTGTCCGTGATATACCATTCCCCGCCATTAAACGTGTAAGCCTGGTCTGAGGTGTTGTACAATTCAACAAAATCACTTTCTAAATCGCCGCTTGTATAATCTGACTGAACCTCATTGATCAGTATGGTTATTTCAGCGGAAGCAACGGTTACCGTGACCGTGTATTCAACGGTCGAGCCGTCAGTCGCGGTGACCGTATAGGTGACGCCGCTGCTGAAATTGTTCGCGGTCGTGCCGCTGGCCTGTACCGTTCCGTTCACCGAGACCGATTCACCATTAAAGGTGAACGTGGCCACAAGCGCGGCAACGTCCGTTCCCGAAGGGACGGTCGCCGCTATGGTGTCAGCGTCTTCATCGATCACGCCGGTCACGCCCAGGGACGCGAACGAAAATGACGTCAGCGCCTTTTCGCCGTCATTGCTCTCGCCGGGGGTCGGCGTGTGGGTATCGCTCGCATCCCAGTCGCCGCCGTCCGGCTTGCGCGCGCGCGTCGAAACATGGGAATCCCACTGAGTGCTGTCGACAAGGGTCGCGGTTGAATCAGACGTCCCGGTGTAATAGAGATACACTCCGTCATCGCTGCCGAGGCCGAAGCTGTCATTGGTGCCGTCATCAACGCACGCGATACTCCCTTCAGGCGCATCGGCAGGCACCGTGGTCTCGTCAGTCAACAGCACCAGGTAACTCCTGCCAGCGATTACCGTGCCGCCCGGAATATAAAACACGTGCTCCGCGATACCGTCACTGTCCGTGAGGTACCACTCCCCTTCGCTGAACGTATATGATTTTTTTGAGGTATTATAAAGCTCGACAAAATCGCTTTCGAGAAAGCCGTCAGTATCAGTGGACTGCACCTCGTTGATCACGATGTTTGTGTAACTGGCGCTGCCGCTGTCTGAACCGCTGTCGTCATCGCACGAGAAGAGCACAAAGACCATGGCGATTAAAGAGAATAAAACCGCCGTAAAAACGTTACTCTGATGTTGTGGTGACATGCCATACTCCTGTTTCCTGTAGTGTTGGTTAATTGAACATACTGGTCGGGAATAACCCCGCTCCCGGTATCCATTACCGGGAAATCAATGATTAACCGCATGCCAGACAACAAAGTTCCATAAAATTGGATATCGAAACAAAAATAATACACTTTTTAGGCGTCAACAACCTGCACCCGGTTTAAAAAAATAAAAATTGGGCTAAAATCCATGATCTGGAAAAAATATGCTTCCGTATTTTTATATCCTGGTATATGCAAAACATGAGATTGTTTTATAAATTTTTTATTTGCAACCCATAATCAATAATTCTGTCTTTACTTGACAATCACTGTACCATAACAGACCCAGTGAACCAACCAGCCTTAATAACATTATAAGAGGTACGCCATGCTGAATTTTCTGCCAAAGAGAATCATCGGGATTATTACGGTCCTATACCTGATCGTCAACACGCTCTTCTGGGCCCTGTTCCTGTATCCCGTCACCCTGCTTAAAGTGGTATTCCGCTTTAAGTTCATGACAACTTTTTTCAACCACATCCTGGACAGCATCGCTTTCATATGGATCGCCTGCAACAACCTGGGCCTTGCCCTGACCCGAAAAATTGAATGGAATGTCACCGGGATTGACGACCTGAAAAACAAGGAGTGGTACGTGGTCATATCCAACCACCAGTCCTGGACCGATATCGTGGTTCTGCAGAAAATTTTTAACGGTAAAATACCCTTTTTAAAATTCTTTCTTAAAAAGGAACTCATCTGGGTGCCGATCCTGGGAACGGCCTGGTGGGCGCTTGATTTCCCCTTTATGAAGCGCTACAGCAAATCATTCCTGGAAAAGAACCCCCATCTGAAAGGAAAAGACATTGAAATAACCAAAAAAGCCTGCGCGAAATTCAAATACATCCCCGTGTCCATCATGAACTTTGTCGAAGGCACGCGCTTCACCTGGGAAAAACAGGCAAAACAGCAATCGCCCTACCGGAACCTCCTGAAACCCAAATCAGGCGGTGTCGGATTTGTTTTTTCCACCATGGGAGAACAGATCACCAGTATCCTGAACGTCACCATAGCCTATCCCGGCGGCCCCTATACGTTCTGGGATTTCCTCTGCGGGAAAGTCACTGATATCATGGTGGATGTCGAGACCATACCCCTGACCGCGAACCTTCTCGGTGACTATATCAACGACAGCGGTTACCGGGACCGTTTCCAGAACTGGCTCAACTTCCTGTGGGACGAAAAGGACAAGAAGATCGACGCCATGCTGGGCCAGGATGACCTTGAGTACGGGTACACTCCCGGCTCCCGCAGAAAGCTGGCTGAAGAGGAACTGACCAAAATAAACTGAAAAAACGGCGGTGCTTACAGCACAAATTAATCTTGTCAACCCGGGCCCCCTCCTGCTATAACGTCCATGATTATACGACAGAGGGGGCTTCATGATAAGCACCGGCATCGCATACCTTGACAAACTCACCGGCGGCCTGCGCCTCGGCGACAATGTCGTGTGGCAGGTCGCGGACGGCGTATCCATCGACGTTTTCATCAAATCATTCTTCGAGCACAACCGCGACTTCCGGAACAATATAATCTACATCAACTCGAACTATTCACCCCATACCATAAAAAAACGTTACGATTTCCTCTTCAACAAAAACACAACGCTGATCGACGCTTTTACCCACGGCAAGGGCAACAGCGACGAAGTCTTCCTCGATTTTTACCGTGAAGAAGAGATTGATCCCGATCATTACCTATGCATGAAAAATCCAAGGGACATCTCTTCATTTATCGCCATCCTCAATGAGGTTGAAAAAACCAACAGGGACGGGTCCTTCTATATATTTGACAGCCTTACCGGGCTGCTCGAACTGTGGAAAAACGAACGTGATGTCATTGACTTTTTCGCTTTCAAGTGCCCCAAGCTCTATGATATGAACACCCTGGCATACTGGATTTACGAGCGGGACGCGCACTCACGGGAATTCATCGCAAGCATAAGCCACATCACCCAGGTCATTTTCGCCCTCAACGCCTCGCACCAGGACTATTACCGGCTGAACATCAACAAGCTTGAAAACAAGCCCTCGTTTCACACCGTTGATTCGCATTATTTCAGAATAATCGGGCGCGAAATCCGCTTCATCACGGAAAGGGCCGAAGAGACGATCCGCGTGGGCGAAAAGGTCAAGCAGCTCCGCAAGGATAAAGGCCTCACCCAGTCCGGCCTTGCCCTCGCCCTGGGCATGACAGCCGGGGCGGTCTCGCAAATCGAAAACAACATCACCTCGCCATCCCTGCAGACCCTGGTACACATGGCCGCTTTCTTTGACAGGCCACCAGGCTACTTCATAGGCACCGACGGAGAGGACCACCGGCAAAAGGGCTACGTGCTTGCCAGAAAAAGCGGCAAAGGAATGAAAAAACAAAACAACGCCCTGGTCGAAGAGTTGGCCCGGGACCCGCGCGACCGGGTGAGAGCCTATGCCGTTATCATTGCCGCCCGGACTTCAATAGAAGGCCCCATACTGCTCCACAAGGGCGCTGAATTCATCGCGGTCACGTCGGGCTCGGTAGAGATGATGATCAATGACAAAAAAACACCGCTGCACGAAGGCGACTCCCTGTTTATCGACAGCTCTTTTGTGACGCGGTGGAAAACCGGCGAAGAGGAATGCAGACTGGTGCACCTTCTTCTTGGCTGAAACCCCTGATCCAAGGCTCCGCACAGCCTTTCCCATGTTACAGCAATGTTAAATTTTCCCCTATGGTCCTTCCCCGGGAAAAATATCAATGGACATTCGAGCTGATTAAAAAATAGTGCTCCTGACATTTCTTATAGCATGGCTAAAAAAAAGGAATGATTTTTCACTGTCACTAAAAGGGTACCAATAAGGGGCCGGCTCTGCCGGACGCCTTATGAAATACATTATTTTGATCAGAAAGGAGAATACCAATGTCAATGTTAAATGAAATTGTGGCGAAGGTGAAGCAGAGAGACCCTGAACAGAGGGAATTTCATCAGGCGGTCCAGGAAGTTCTTGAATCCCTGGAGCCCACTGTTGACCGGCACCCTGAATTCGTGAAGGCAGCCATCTATGAGCGCATTGTCGAGCCCGACAGGGTCATCATGTTCCGGGTTCCCTGGGTTGATGACAAAGGGGCCGTGCAGGTAAACCGCGGTTTCCGCGTTCAGTTCAACAATGCCATCGGGCCATACAAGGGAGGCCTCAGGTTTCACCCCTCGGTTAACCTGGGCATCATCAAGTTCCTGGGATTCGAGCAGATCTTTAAAAACTCCCTCACCACGCTCCCCATGGGCGGCGCAAAGGGCGGTTCTGACTTCGACCCCAAGGGAAAATCCGACATGGAAGTGATGAAGTTTTGCCAGTCCTTCATGAGAGAACTTTTCAGGCACATCGGTGCCGACTGTGACGTGCCCGCCGGTGATATCGGCGTTGGCGGCCGTGAAATCGGCTACCTCTACGGCTATTACAAGAAAATCAAAAACGAGCACACCGGCGTTCTCACCGGCAAAGGACTTGACTACGGCGGAAGCCTTATCAGGCCAGAGGCGACCGGTTACGGCGCCACTTATTTCGCGGCAGAAATGATGGCCACGAGAAATATGGATTTAAAAGGCAAGACTGTCGCGGTGAGCGGATCGGGGAACGTCGCCCAGTACACTGTTGAAAAAGTCAATGATCTGGGCGGCAAGGTCATCACCCTGAGCGATTCAAACGGCACCATTGTCGACGAAAAAGGCATTGACGCTGCGAAACTCGAGTATATTATGGACCTCAAGAACATCCGCAGGGGCCGCATCAAGGAATACGCCGACAAGTACGGAGTGAAACATTTTGAGGGCCTCAGCGTATGGGACGTTATCAGGGAACAGGGCCTGAAAATCGATGTGGCCTTCCCGTCAGCAACACAGAACGAGCTGGACGGCAACAACGCCCAGGCCCTTATCAACAACGGCTGTTTCTGCGTATCCGAAGGCGCGAACATGCCTTCAACTCCCGAAGCAGTCAGGATTTTCCTGGACAACAACGTGCTTTACGGGCCCGGCAAGGCGGCAAACGCGGGCGGCGTTTCAACCTCAGGCCTCGAAATGAGCCAGAACAGCATGAGATTCTCCTGGCCCAGGGAAGAGGTCGACAGCAGGCTTCAGATGATCATGAAAAGCATACACTCTGCGTGCCTTGACGCGTCAGATTATTACGGCAAAAAAGGCGATTATGTCATGGGAGCCAACATCGCCGGCTTCGTCAAAGTCGCCAAGTCAATGCTCGCTTACGGCATTGTCTGATTATCACGCCCAGTTATACGGCCAGCGGCAGTACTCCCCCGGGAATTGCCGCTGGCATATTCCCGGTGAAAGGGCCCGCCGCACATACCAAGTCATGCGCAGCATGATACGACAAGGAGAGAAACGGTGCATACAATAATCCAGAACGACATGATTTCAGAAAATGTGGGTAGGATGGTGGTCGAGGCCCCCTATGTCGCAGAGAAGCGCAAGGCCGGCCAGTTCATCATTCTGCGCATTGACGAGTTCGGGGAGCGTGTTCCCCTGACCATCGGCGACGCCGACCCTGACAAGGGGACCATTACCCTGTTTTACCAGGTCGTCGGGAAATCGACCCGGCACCTTTCCATGCTCAAGGCCGGCGGATCAATAAAGGACATAGCCGGTCCCCTGGGCCATCCGACAGAAATAAAAAAATACGGCACGGTTGCCTGCGTCGGGGGAGGCATCGGCGTTGCGCCGCTGTACCCCATCGTCTCCGCCATGAAACAGGCGGGGAACCGCGTGGTGGTCATCATCGGCGCACGAAACAAAGACCTTCTCATTCTTGAAAAGGAACTCGGCGCAGTCGCTGACGAGCTGACCGCGTGCACCGACGACGGCAGCTACGGCAAAAAGGCCTTTGTGACCGAGGCCCTTTCCGAAGTGCAGGCGCGGGAAAAGATCGACCTTGTCGTCGCCATCGGCCCGGTGCCCATGATGAGGGCCGTGAGCAACCAGACGAAAAAAGAAGGAATTAAAACCATGGTAAGCCTGAACAGCATCATGATCGACGGTACCGGCATGTGCGGCGGATGCAGGGTCACGGTCGGAGGCGAGCGGCGGTTTACCTGCGTCGACGGCCCGGAGTTCGACGGGCACCTGGTTGATTTTGATGAACTCATGTCCCGCCTGGGTACGTATAAAAGCGATGAAGCAGTCTCAGCGGAAAAATATGACCATGCCTGCAGACTCAAAGGAGTTTTCAATGAAAGATAGAATACCACGCCAGAAAATGCCGGAACAGCCCCCGCTGGAACGAAACAAAAATTTTAACGAGGTCCCGCTTGGGTTCTCCGAGGAAACCGCGGTGCTTGAAGCTGAGCGCTGCATCCAGTGCAAAAACCCGACCTGTGTCACGGGCTGTCCGGTGAACATAAACATCCCTGAATTCATCAAGGCGATCAAGGAGCGCGATTTTACCCGCGCGATCACGGTGATCAAGACTACGAACAGCCTTCCCGCGGTGTGCGGACGCGTCTGCCCGCAGGAGACCCAGTGCGAGGAGTTGTGCATTCTCAAGAAAAAATTCGAGCCCGTTGCCATCGGCTCGCTTGAACGGTTCGCTGCCGATTACGAGCGCGAAAAAGCGCCCCTTCCCGTTGAAAAAATAACATCATCCAAAAATAAAAAGATCGCCGTTGTGGGCTCAGGCCCCGCGGGACTCACCGCCGCGGGCGAGCTGCGCAGGAAGGGATACGACGTGACCATCTTCGAAGCGCTGCACAGCCCCGGTGGCGTGCTCGTTTACGGGATTCCCGAGTTCCGACTCCCAAAAGCGATCGTGCAGTATGAAATCGAAGCGCTCAAAAAAGTGGGCGTTGAGCTGGTCGTAAACCGGGTGATCGGCATTTCCGAGACCATTGACGAGCTCATGGACAGGGGATATGCCGCGGTGTTCGTGGGCACCGGCGCGGGGCTTCCGCTCTTTCTCAACATCCCCGGTGAAAACCTTCTCGGGGTGTACGCCGCGAACGAATACCTGACCAGGGCCAATCTCATGAAAGCGTACCGCTTTCCCGAATATGACACGCCCATCATACGCGGCAAAAACGTGGCCGTTTTCGGCGGCGGCAACGTGGCCATGGACTCCGCCCGGACCGCGCTCCGCCTCGGGGCCGACCGGGTCACCATCGTGTATCGAAGATCACGCGCCGAAATGCCGGCCCGGGCTGAAGAGATACATCACGCGGAAGAAGAAGGCATCGTGTTCGAGCTGCTTTCCAACCCGCTGCGGTTCATGGGGGACGACAACGGCCGCCTCAACGCGGTCGAGTGCCTGCGCATGGAGCTGGGCGAGCCTGACGCCTCGGGCAGAAGAAGCCCGGTCCCGATCAAGGGCTCCGAATACCGGATCCCCATTGACCTGGCAATCGTGGCAATCGGAAACGCGCCGAACCCGATCATACAGAAGACCAGCCCCGGCCTTGACACGAGCAAAAAAGGAACCATCATCGCCGACCCGGAAACGATGAAGACCTCGAAAAAAGGCGTGTTCGCCGGGGGCGACATCGTCTCAGGCGCCGCGACCGTTATTCTCGCCATGGGAGCGGGAAGAAAGGCGGCGCTCGCCATTGATGAGTACCTGACAACAGGGAACTGGTAATAGCCGGGGGCATGTCAACATCCCCCCGGTCAAGAGATGCACATAATGGATTCTTACTGCACATTGAGCACCGGTTCATCGAGCCTTGACTCGATACTGAACTGCCTTCACCAGGGCGACAACGTGGTGTGGCAGGTCGACAGCGTGGACGACTACCGGCAGTATGTTGCCTCCTACGTCAAGCGATCCCTTGAACAGGAGAAAAAGGTCGTGTACATGCGCTTCGCCGCGCACCCTCCCCTGCTTGATGAGGACCCCCGCATAACCGTGTGCCAGCTCAACGCCTACAGCGGATTCGAGACCTTTTCAAAAGAAATCTACACTATCGCCACCGAAATGGGCGAAGATGTGCACTATGTCTTCGACTGCCTTTCCGACCTTCTTTCCGCCTGGGCAACTGACCTGATGATCGGGAACTTCTTTGTCATCACCTGCCCCTACCTGTACGAGCTCAGCACCATAGCCTATTTTGCCCTGCTGCGCAACCGGCACAACTACACCACCATCGCGCGCATCAGGGAGACAACCCAGGTGCTCATTGACCTGCACAACATTGACGGCGAATACTTCGTGCACCCGCTTAAAGTGAAAAACCGCTATTCGCCCACCATGTTCTTCCCCCATTACTGGAACGGAAAAGAGCTGCTGCCCATAAGCGAAAGCGACCGCGCGGCGAAATTCATTACCTACATGCAGAAAACCGGCCTTGAAAGCACCAGGCGCAACCTTGACTTTTTCGACAAGCTCTTTCTGAGCGCCGAAAACATGCTCGGCCCTGAAACGAGCCCGCAGCAGAAGGAATCCATGGTTGACCAGCTCTGCCGCATCATCATCAGCAGGGATGAAAAGATTCTGGACCTGGCAAAAAGCCTCTTCTGCCTGGAGGACTTTCTTACCATTAAAAACCGCCTCATAGGCACCGGTTTCGTGGGCGGCAAGACCGCGGGCATGCTCATAGCCAGAAAGATCATTGAGACCGACCCGGGGTTCGCGGCAAAGGACATATTCGAGCCCCATGACTCCTTTTATATCGGCTCGGACATTTTCTACACCTACATCGTTCAGAACGGATGGTGGAAGCTCTATATGGAGCAAAAGACTACCGAGGGATATTTCACCGTGGCAGAGACCCTGCGCGACATGCTGCTGTCCGGGACCTTTCCCGAAGAGATCAAAGAAAAATTCATGCTTATGATCGAATATTACGGCCAGTCCCCCATTATCGTGCGTTCCAGCAGCCTGCTCGAAGACGCCTTCGGCAACGCCTTTGCCGGAAAATACGAGAGCCACTTTCTGGTGAACCAGGGAACGCCCCAGCAGCGGTTCCAGCAGTTCGTTGACGTTGTTCGCAAAATCTTCGCCAGCACCATGAGCGACGACGCCCTGACCTACAGGCTTCAGCGGGGCCTGCAGAACCACGATGAGCACATGGCCCTGCTGGTTCAGCGGGTATCGGGGAGCAGGAACGGCAAATATTTCTTCCCCGACGTGGCCGGCGTGGGACTTTCTTACAACACCTATATCTGGAACAGCGACCTGGACCCGCACGCGGGCATGCTCAGGCTCGTGCTCGGCCTGGGAACCAGGGCCGTGAACCGGATCGAGGGCGACTATCCCCGCATCGTCAGCCTTGACGACCCGCTGCGCCAGCCCCTTGAGGGCATGTACGACGTGCGCCGTTTCTCCCAGCACGACGTTGACGTTCTTGACATAGAAAACAACATCATCGACACAATATCCTTTCCTCTGCTCCTCGAGGGCGAACACACCCTGCCCCTGGACACGGTGGCTGTCCGGGATTATGAGGCGGAGGACCACTGGCGCGAACGGGGCATAACGGGCAAAAAGGCGTACCTGCTTACCTTTGAAAAATTTCTGGGATCAATGACCTTCGCCGAGGAAATGAAAAGCATTATGGCGGCGCTCCAGCAGCGCTACAGCTACCCTGTTGACATCGAGTTTACGGTCAACTTTAACGGCCAGGAAAAATACCGCATCAACCTGCTGCAGTGCAGGCCCCACCAGACATCGGGCCTGAAAAAACAGATAACCATGCCGGCAAGCGTTGACCCGGAAAGCGTCTTTTTCGAGGCCAGGGGGAACTTTCTCGGCGGCAACTGCGCCCACAGCATCAGGCGCATCATCTATGTCGAGCCCGAAGAATACAGCGCCCTCACCCAGACCGACAAGTATTCGGTTGCACGCCTTATCGGCCGCCTGAACCGGCTGGTTCCCGACAGGGACGCCATGCCCGTCATGCTTTTCGGGCCCGGGCGATGGGGAAGCACCACTCCGTCCCTGGGCGTGCCCATACGTTTCGCCGAGATAAGCAACGCCCGCGCCCTTGTGGAGATAGCGCGCATGAGCGACAACATTATGCCCGAGCTTTCCTTCGGATCGCACTTCTTTCTCGACCTGGTGGAGATGGACATCTTTTACGCCGCGCTGTTCCCGGAAAAGAACGTGCTGCGTTTTTCAACCGACACGTTAAAGAAATACCCCAATATCTTCACTGACCTGCTGCCCGAGGAATCGGCCTTCTCAAGAGTGATCCACGTGTACGACCTGACCGAACAGCCCATGCAGCTCCTTTCTGACATTCTGACCCAGCGGGTGCTGTGCTACCGCTAAAATCCGCCATTACTGATTGACAGAATCGTTGCCCGTGCTATGATACGAAGCAGGCGACAAACCGTGCCGGCAACCGGGGCCGTAAAAACTGAAGGAGGAATGTTGCTCAATGAAAGCCCTTATACTTCTTGGCTGCACCCTCTCTTTTCTGGCCCTGATCAATCCCCTCGGCAAGATATTCATCATTTCAACGCTCGGGTAAAATCTATGAACAGCTTATTTATCAACACGTTCATCAAATTCTTTTTTCTGCTCACGCCGTTTTTCCTCCTGACGACGTTTCTCTCGCTTACCAGGGACATGCCGCCTTCGGCAAAACGGAAAATCGCGGTCAAGGTGACCTTTTCGATCATCATAATCTGTTTTATCCTGTTCTCCATCGGAAACCAGATATTCACGGTTTTCGGCATCACCCTGGATTCTTTCAGGATAGGTACCGGCATTCTGCTCATCCTCTCGGCGATTACGCTGGTCCAGGGCCCGAAAGGTGAACAGGCCCCGAGCGAAACAGAGGACATTTCCGTGGTTCCTCTGGCCCTGCCGGTCGCGGTCGGCCCGGCAACGACCGGCGCGCTCCTGGTCATGGGGGGCGAGCTGAGCACCCTTCAGGACAAGGCCGTGTGCATGGCGGCAATCTCCGCCGCGGTGCTGTGCGTCGGGATATTTCTTTATTTAGGCGGGTTCATCGAAAAAGCGGTCAAGAGGCAGGGCCTGATCATACTGAGCAAGATCACCGGGCTCATCCTTTCAGCCCTGGCAGCGCAGATGATCATGACCGGCGTCACGGGGTTCCTGCATTGATATCCTTCACTTTTTGATGTCAATGTCCAGAACTATGGGCGCGTGGTCTGAACCCATGACATGGGGAAGGATGTATGACTTCTTGACCCGGTTATTCAGCTGCGGCGAAACGCAGAAATAATCGATGCGCCACCCGATGTTCTTCTCGCGGGCCCGGCCCATGTAGCTCCACCAGGTGTAATGCCCGCCCCCGGGGGTAAATTTTCTGAAGGTGTCGATAAAGCCCGCGGCGACGATATTGTCGAATCCGCGCCGCTCCTCGGGCGTGAACCCGGCATTGCCCGTGTTTCCCTTCGGGTTCGCCAGGTCGATCTCGCGATGCGCGACATTCAAGTCGCCGCAGAAGATCACGGGTTTGGTTTTCTCGAGGCCCTTGAGGTACGCGAGAAGGTCCGGGTCCCACTGGGTGTGCCGGTACCCCAGGCGATCCAGGCCGCGCTGCGCGTTGGGAACATAGATGTTGACCAGGAAACAGTCCTCCAGCTCCATGCAGATGACCCTTCCCTCCGAGTCATGCTTTTCAATGCCGATACCATACGTGACGTCAACGGGCTTTACCTTCGAAAAGATCGCGGTCCCGGAATAGCCTTTTTTTTCCGCGGAGTTCCAGTAGTGATAGGGATAATCCGGCAGGTCAAGGGCGACCTGGTCAGGGGTCGCCTTGGTCTCCTGGACACCGATGATGTCAGGGTCTTCGTCCCGTAAAAATTCGAGAAACCCTTTTTTGAGCACGGCGCGGATGCCGTTGACGTTCCATGATATCAATTTCATAGTGGCGGACCCTGTTTTTTATGGATGATCACCCGGCGAGAATACGGGAGTCAATAAAAAAATCATCCCCCCAGCCGTGGCCAGGGACGTTCCTGTTCGAGCTCAAACGCGAGTTCAAGAAGCGTCTTTTCGCGGCCGAAACCGGCGCCGAACTGGATGCCCATGGGTACGCCCTCATCGCTCATGCCCAGGGGAAGGGAGATCGCGGGCGCCCCGCTCATGTTCTGCAACGGGGTGAAACAGACATATCGTTTAAGCCGCTCAAACGCCACCTCAAAGGGGACGTCAGGGCCGATATAACCGATCTTCGGCGTTGGCGTGGCCAGGGTCGGGCTTATCAGAATGTCATAGGTGTCGAACATGCCGTTGAAGCGCCGGGAAAACTGTTTCAGGCCTTTCACGATCGATGACGTGCGCATGATCCTTTTCTGATAAATGCGGGCAAAACCGGTAGTCCAGGGCTCCAGGTACTTTTTTTGAAAACCGCGGCTGATGATGACCTTGCCGAAACGGGAGATCGACCAGGCGAGCATCCCCCAGTACGCGATCAGATCTTCAGATTCTTTAAGAGTACACGGGCAGGGGATCTGCTCCACTTTGTGGCCGAGACGTTCACACCCGCGGGCAACATCCATGGCAAGACGGGCATAATCGGGATGACACTCATCGTCAAAGGGGGTTGAGGCGAACACTCCCATGCGAAGGCGTTTTTTCGCCGGGCCTTTCACCAGGCCGATCTCCGGAAGGTTCGTGTTCCGGTAATACTTCTCCGCACCGGCGTAAAAGGCCGCGGTGTCGCGCACGGTGCGTGAAAGGAAACCCTGGTAAATAATATCAATCGGCATGCGGTCAGAGCCGTCGAACTTTTTCAGGCGGCCCCTGCTCGGCTTCAGGCCCACCAGGCCGCAGCATGCCGCGGGGATGCGGATCGAGCCGCCGCCGTCGTTGCCGTGCGCGAAGGGCACGACGCCCGAGGCGACCATCGCGGCCGAACCGCCGGACGAACCGCCCGTGGAATAGTCCGTGTTCCAGGGATTGCGGGTCGGGCCGTTGAGAAGCGGTTCGGTGGTCGCGGTCAGGCCGAATTCCGGCATCGCGGTCTTGCCCAGGACGATCACGCCCAGAGAAAGGTACTGCCTGACAAAGGACGAATTCCTGGTCGCCGGATCGGCAGGGACCGCGCGCGAGCCGAACCGCCGGGGCGCCCCCCGGAAATTCTCGGTGTCCTTGAGAAACGTGGGCACGCCGGAAAACACGCCCTCCTGCGGAGCGGCCGCCTTTGTGATCGCGCTCTCATAGGTGGGCGCGACAATAGCATTAAGCTGCGCGTTCACCTTCTCCGCGCGGGCAATTGCTGCCTGTACCGCCTCTTGTGGCGATATTTCACGCGAGGCGATTTTCCCGGCAATGCCGACACCGTCGAGCGTCCCCAGAGCGTCATCCCCGAACGCGCTGATTCTTTTTTTCTGTTTACTCATATGTATTGAATTCCGTAAAAATAGGATTCTGTGCCCTGATCACCGGATGAATCATCACCCCGGCATCATCCCCACAGGGACCTTTCCCGGCACCGTGAAAAACAGCCGCTTACGAGAACCGGGTACTCACGGCCCATATCCCGGCGAGCACGATCAGGTCGGACGAAAGCCGGTGCAGCCACGGAATAAAAGCCGGGGCCAGAAAATTATACGCGATATGCGACATGATGATCTGGATGACCCACAGGACCATGATGGCCATGCAGGCAATGACCATGTAACGCTGGGGAACAAAAGCGAAAAGGCCGGCAAGAAGAACAATCCCGGCGATAAGCTGAATCACCGCGACCACGACATTGAGGGTATCGTTTTTACCAACCAGTTTGGCAAAAGCGCGGCCCACTTCATAAGAAGCCGAGTTGTAGTTCATGAGAAACACCAGGCCCGTGATGCCGAAGAAAAGGGCAAGGGCGATCTGCATCAACAATAAGGGATCAAACAAAACCGGTCGTGTTTTCATAGTTCCTCCAGAAGTTTAAGTTTTGGGGAATTGTAGCAGGGGCTTGCCCGGGCGTCAATAACTTGTGGCCGGAACAAAAAAAAAGAATGAGAATAAAGTCAATCTGCGAAGAAGTTCGGCCCTGCCTCAATCAGAGGTAGTCGCACTGACCATGGAAAAGACCGCCCGGTTGTCCGCCTCGTCGCGCACGATCACGTTGAAATAGTACAGCGTACCCGAATCAAGGCCGTCGATAAGCTCATTGTTCAGGCCGGTGGTCCAGCCGCCGGTGTATTCAACGGCATCATGGCTGTACAGGGCGGTAAAGATCGCGCTTTCAGTATCGATATTGGGCAGCAGTGAATAAACCATCCGGTATTCCAGGTCGTCCTGCGCGGTCACGTTGTCAGTCGGCTTTTGCCACTTGATCTTGACCGAATCGTCCTGTATCTGGAATATGGTGAGCAGGCCGTTATTCACCAGCACCGGGGGCTCGGTGTCGCTGCCGGGATCGGGCTCTTCTTCGGTCCGGGCCTCACACATGGTATAGGCAGCGGTATTCCCGGCTGCGTCTTTTACCAGGACATTATAGTATTTCAGCGACTCGGGCTCAAGGCCCCTGATCACAATGGATGTCATGTCGAGCACCCACCCTGACGTGTAGGCCACACCATTGGCGGGAACAGTTTCAACGGTGTCGATATCGTCAAAGTCGGACATATACACCATGTACGCCAGCTCTTCTTCAGGGGTAACCGTATCGGCTGCGGCAGCCCACTCAAGGCTGACCGATTCATGGTCAATATCAGTGACCGTGATCACGCCGCTGTTCCCGGGAAGCGGCGGCAGGGCGTCACCAGCAGGAACAGGTTGCCCGTTTTCAGCAGCATGAATTTCTTCGGTAATTATGGAGTCAATTGAATCATCACATCCTGAAAGAAATGTCAGAAAGCAGATGATAAGGGCAAATCCAAAAATCATCGAAAAATAAAGAGAAACTAAACGCATAACCTTCACCACAACAATATACCTTACTTGTTGAACAATAATACGTTTTTGTAAAAAAATTTCTTTTATTTTTTCACTTTGAAGAATTTCTATAAAAACCGCCCTGCCGGTCGCCAATAATATTTTTTCTTGAAATAATAATGAACAGATGTTCATTATGAACAAGTGTTTCCCGGAATTAAAAGCCTGAACCGGGAAACCGGTTTTTCGCGAATGATATCCCATGACTATAGCGTAATACTTTCGTTTTCTTATTCAACTATATTTTAATTTTTATATGAGGAAATGTAACATGAAGGAATTAAAGAAAAACATCGTCTTCGGGGTTCTGCTGGTCGCTTTTATCATCGCCTTTGAAATACTGATGGCGCGCCTGGCCCTGCCCGCGTGGCCGGCATTTATGGTCATGATTTTCTTTTTTGTGGCCCATGAAGACCTTAAAGCGGCGCCGTCAATCCTTGTGGGCGGACTTGCCGGCCTCTTCTGTGTGGTACTACTCGAGAAATTCATCCCCCTCACCGCGCAGGCACTGGACCATGAATCGGCGAAACTCGTGTTCATCGGCCTGTTCGTGTTTTCAATCGTTATCTTCAAGGACATCATCCCCTGGGTGTTCAACAGCTACGCGTTCATGTTTTTCCTGGTCGGGGCGCTCGCAAAGAACGTCCCCGGAGCTGACCCCCGGGTATGGATGGGTGTTGAACTTGTTGTGGGTGCGCTCTTTATCGCCGGCATTGTGGGAATTGTGAAAATAACCGCCGCACTGGTAAAGGGAAAGGATTAACTTGACAAATCCATTGGGTTGGTGTACAGTATTTACGCTTATAAACAGCATTCAACAAATCATTACAACTTAAGGAGTAGGACATGACAAAAAAATTATCATTAATCACTGCACTCTTACTTGGAATGTATTTTATCGGCGGAACATTAACAGCTGAACCCGATCTGCAGAAACTGGTCGGCAAACAGCTTCCCGCGATAAAGCTTTTAACCCTTGACGCGAACGAAAAATGGGTCGATGGCGACATGCCTCAACTGGGCAAAAAAGTTTTAAGCGTCATGTATACCGACGCTGACAAGTCCGACATGAACGATCCGCTTTCAGACGCGATCAAAAAGAAAGACTACCCGAAAGATAAATACCAGGCCATCGGCATCGGCAACAGCAAGGACGCTCCCTGGATCATGGATAAACTGATACGCTCCATCGCCAAGGGCAAAATGAAAAAATATGAAGGCTCGGTCATCCTGCTGGATGAAACGCTCACTTTCGCGCAGAAGCTCAACCTCGGCGACTGCAACAACAAAGCGGTGGTCATGATCGTTGACAAGAGCGGGAAAATCCTCTATGTCAAGAAAATCAGCAGCGAGAAGCAGAGCGAGGAAATGATCCCCGAAGTGCTTAAAGTGCTCGACAGCGTAATCAAGTAACTAAACGTTCTGCCCGGCCCCACGGCCGGGCAGACATTGCAGCAAACATCCCCCCGCCCCTCTTTAGACGAATCATTGTATCACGATAATATTTTCGGGAGCCATGCCCAGGCGCACGGTATCTCCTTGCCTGAACTCTCCGGCCATGCAGTAGGCGACCAGGGTGAGGCCGATATCAATAGTGACCGCGGTAAAATGGGGTCGCGACAGCACGCTTTTCACGGTACCGGTAAAGATATTGGCCGAAGGGGAAGCCGGCCCGTTGAGCACGATGCACTCCGGCCTGACAGCCATGACCGCGTCCCCCCTGACCGGGCTTGCTGTGTGGAAACGAACGCCACCAGCCTCGACACAGAACTCTCCGGCAACAGCGGGAAAAATATTGCACGTGTTTAAAAACCTTGCCACGAACTCGTTCTTCGGCGCGGACTTCATCTCGTCAAGGCTGCCGGTCTGCTCAAGCTCGCCGTCTTTCATGAGCGCGATGCGGTCAGCGACTTCAGAGGCCTCATCGAAATTATGGCACACATGAATAAAGGTGGCGCCCGCGTCCCGCTGCATGGCCCTGAGGTCCCGAGCCATGCTCGCCCTGAGGTTTTCGTCGAGCGCCGAAAGGGGTTCGTCTAAAAGCACCAGGTCAGGGCCGGTAACCAGGGCCCTTCCCAGGGCAACGCGCTGTTTCTCGCCGCCGCTCAGGTGCAGGGGCATGCGGTCACGCAGATGGGATATGCCGAGCTTTTCCATCATGGCCGTAACCGCCCTTTTTACCTCTCCGGCCGGAATCCGCCGAGCCTCAAGGCCGTAAGCGACGTTCTTTGCAACAGTCATGCCGGGAAACAGTGCGTAATCCTGGGGAACATAGGCAATGTTCCGCTCCTCGATCCGCAGGGGTGTGATGTCAGCGCCCCTGACCATGATACTGCCGCTGTCCTGGGTGTGGATTCCCACAATGTACTCGATGAGCACGGTCTTACCCGCGCCGGTCGGCCCCAGGAGCACCAGGTATTCACCCCGGTTAACGTCCAGGTTTATATCGCGGAGAGTGAACTCCCCCAGGGTACTGCAGAGATCGCGAATTTCAATCATGTCTTCTCCTTTACCATACGTATCCCCGTGCCCCGATGCGGTGCATGACATAGGCGCTGACACCGCCGATGATCACCATCACGAAGGCAAGGGCGAAACCATATTCGACGTTGCCGTATTCGATCTGCGCCCACACCGCGACCGAGAGCCAGTCGGCCCGGTCAATGCACAGGGCGCGCTCAATCGTGCCGAACCGTGACAGGGGCAGCTCGGCAAAGGTGCCGCAGAAAAGCAGTACCGCGCCGAACTCCGCCATGGCCCTGGTCCAGGCCAGTATTATGCCCGCTGCCAGGCCGCTCCTGGCAAGGGGAAGGGTCACGGTCCTGAAAGCGCGCCAGGGCCCGCTTCCCAGTGACCGGGCGACCTGTTCAAAGCGCGGGTTGATGCTGTCGAATGTCGCCTTCCACGCGCTCAGGCCCAGGGCGAACGACAGCACGAAGGAAGCGATTACCATGCCGGGAAAAATGCTGTGGGCCACGCGGAAGCCCAGGGCCTGCTGAAGTTCCCACAGGGGCCCGTAGTTGAACATCACGATCAGGCACAGGCCCACGGATGAGGCGGGCACCACGATGATCGATGAAAAAAGGACCTCGATAACCCCCCTGCCCGGTATACGGTACCGGCTCAGGGCATAGGCAGCGGGAATGCCCGCAAGGGCCGCGACAAGGGTGGTGATCGCGGTCAGCAGCACGGTGAGGTTAAGGGATTTCCAGAAATAGGGGTCTTTCCAGAAGCCCCCGGCAAATTCGGTCATGACCGCGCGGCCGCTGCCCCAGGCGAGCATTTCCGGTGCATGTTCCGGGCCCGCAGTGACCAAGAGCTGGTCAAGATTGCCGAGAAACAGGCTCACGGTGTACAGGAACAGAAAACCGGCAAATCCGTAAAAGAAAAGCCTGAAGGCCCGGTGGTCGCTGCGCCGGGAAGGCCCCGCAGAGACAGCAGGGTCCGCGCCTGATCGGCGCTCACCACACATTGCTTCTGCCTCCTATGATGCGCATTGCGGCCGTTGCCGTGACCGCCAGCAAAAGGCACACCAGGGTCATTGACACGACCCATCCCATCATCCCGCCGTTCCAGTCAAGATATATCGCGAAGGGCATGATGTCGGTCTCGCCCTCAGTTGCCCCGACAAAAAGCATAAGGCCCTCCCATTCCGCGGCGGCCCTGGCCCAGACCACGATCATGCTGGCTATAATGCCGTTTTTCGCCGTGGGCAGCACCACCTTGAAAAAGGTGCGGAAGTTCGAAGCCCCCAGGGACCGTGATACCGCCTCAAACCGGGTCGGCACCAGGTCAAAGGCGGCCTTCATGAGCCGCGCGCAAAAGGCGCAGGTAACCGTGAACTGGACCAGCAGCACGCCGGCGACATTGCGGCCGATATAGAATCCATAGTTCTCTCCAAGGTGCCGGAAGGGCGCGGCAGTGGTGATGCCGAACAGAAAGGCGCCGATCACCGCGGGCGATACCACTATGGGAAGGTCAATCACACTGGCGAAAAAATTCCTCGCCGGGAAGGTAAACCGGGACAGGGCGTATCCCGCGGGAACGCCGATTAACAGGGAAAAGGACGTTGCCAGGGCCGAGGTCCACAGGGTGAGCCAGAAGCGCTGCCACATCCTGGGCTGCGAAAAAAAATAAACGGTATCGCTCCAGCCCAGGTATATCCAGTTGCTGGCGATCAGGAACGCGTAAAAGGCAACGGCTCCCAGGGCAAGGCCCACGCACAGTACGGGCCACCACCGCTGGCTGCGCGCCGATCTATTGTCCCCGCCCATCAGTTGCCGGCCCTCACCGTCTTTCTCTGGCGCAGGACCTCTCCCCTGAGGTCTCCGATAAATTCAGGGGTCAGCGAAAGGTTCGGATTCTTGACCGCGCGCGCGGCGTTTACCAGAAACTCCATGTCGCGGTCAGTAGAGCCGTCACGGGCGAAGCCGTCGGCGTCGATCGGGACCGCGCGGTTAATCACATAGGCGTGGCGGTGAAAGACTTCCCTTCCCTCTTTTGAGAGGATGAATTTCTTGAGGTCCCGGGCCTCCTTCTTATGACGCGAAAAGCTGAGCACGGCCACAGGCAGCCTGACAATGCCGCGATAACGCGGTTCGATGGGGATGATTTCAGCATCACGGAGGTACAGCACCGCGGTCGTGGCCCACACAATGGTCGCGTCAACGGCGCGGTGCTGGGCAGCGTTTCCCAGCTCGGGAATGCACTTGGCGCTCATCACCGCGTTTGCTCTGACCCTTTCCCATATCCCGGCCTTTTTAAAGGTCTTCTCGTGCCAGATGCCGATGGCACAGGCGCGGGGGTTGCCCAGGCCTACCCTGACACCGGGCCTGGCGAAATCCTCGATTTTACGGATGTTTTTCGGGTTCCCCCTGGGCGTGATGATCACGGTTACGAAGTACGCGGCGATGTCGGTTTCTGGATCATAGCTCTCGATAAAGCCGCGCTCCTGTGCCTGGAGCAGGTAAAACTCTTCTCCGGGCATAAAAAGGTCGCCCTGCCTCGACCTGCTTATGTCAGCAATGAAATAGCCCGATCCCTTGTAGGAAAAATTCACCTTTTTCCCCGGATACCTGGTTTCCCACCGGTACTTGATCTCGTTAAGAGAAGATCGCTGTCCCACGCCGGCGTGAAAAAGCAGGTCCCGGTCGCCCGCAAGGCACCAGGAAAAAATTAACATGATTACAATAACAAAAAATTGCTGTGATCGCGCCACGGTCTTACTCCTTTATCTGGTTTTAAAGATGCTGGTCTCACGCGATTCTATCCGGGAAACATGATGCCGAAGCGGGAAGACTCGATGAAAGACTCGGTTAAAAGTTGACAGGTAATTTTCGGACGCCGGGTTTATTTGTCAAATAAAAATCCCCTCAGTCCAATGCTGCCCTCGGCAGCATTGCTTTCATCCTCAATGCAAGCATCGAGGGATTACGCCTTGCAGTAAAGTGTATTTTTTAGCGTGATGTAACAAGAATGACATCTATGCGTGTTCAACGCGGTTTCTTCCTTTTTCTTTAGCGCTGTAAAGGGCCTGGTCTGCCCGCAAAAGCAGCGCTTCGACATTCCCCTCCTGGCCGTTCTGCATGACCGCGACACCAAGGCTCATGGTCACCGTGATCTCGCCCGCGCTGCTCTTCACCGGCGTGGAACACAGCAGCGTCCGGACGCGTTCTGCGACTCGTAATGCGGGTGCCAGGGTACAGCCGGGCAGGACGATTATGAATTCCTCGCCGCCGAACCGTCCGAGAGCGTCCCCTTCACGAAGGGAATCGCCGATAAGACCGGTCACGATCTTTAAAACTTCATCCCCCACCAGGTGCCCGTACGTGTCATTGATGCGTTTAAAATGGTCGATATCGCCCATGATCGCGGCCACGGAGCTGTTCTGCGACCTGACCATTGTCGAGACCAGCACCTTGATGATCGCGCTCCGGTTCAGCACGCCGGTCAGCAAATCGTGTTCGGCCTGGTACCTGAGCTTCTCTTCGGCTGCATCGACGATAAAAGAAAAATAATAGATCCCGTAAGCCAGGCCGAAACTGTTCACCGTTATGTTGCCGCAGCTCCAGAAAAGAAACTGGATTTTCGTTATCTCGCTGATCGGCGGATAGAATACCGAATAACCGGTCAACCCGACAGCAAGGCCGACGAATACTAATCCCGCGATCATCTTTCGCAGGAGGGACCATGGAGAAAAAAACGTCAACCCAAGAAGTGTTATATAATACAGGGGGAGGAATGACCCGGCGCCAAAAAAAATAATACTTACGGTCGTATGGACCGTGACCGCGCTGACAAACAGAAAGTAAGACAGCTTCATCGCCCCCCTGCGGATCATAATGATGGCGACTATATCAATAGCAACGCACACGATGTCAGTCACAAACGCGACAGGACTGGTCAGCATGAAATACAGGGGGACAAGGACCAGGATATGCACCAGAAGAGCGAAGATATAGGCATAATTCATGAAGATATAAAACCGGTATTCTTCCCGCTTTAATGACTGCGGCGCCTTCTGGATCCACTGCTTATAATTCATTCTTCTCCCCTTAATTTACCGGGCCGCGTATTGCAGCCGGTTACTGCCACAGCCCCTATGATTGATCATCCGCATGAACTGCGTTACTATACAGTAACCCTTTTCCAGGATGTTAGCGATAAATACAATTAATTTTTTTGTCCAATGTTTACAGGATGAAAATAAATCCGAAAGAGGTTCCGTTAACCCGGTTTTAGCGTCTTATTCAGGGGATCGATACCATTGTGGCAATTTATAGAGCGCGACCAATGAAGCAAGACATGAAACCGTATATCGGTGATTTCCGGCAATTTAAATCGGTGATGACAGCCGCGCCGGGAGCGGACTCCAGCACGCGGACAGCGCTTTCAACGCTGGTGTTTGCTCAGAACAATTTCGGATCAACACTCTTTTACTCAGTGCAAATTTTTGCCACAATCTTCTGCAAAAGATAACGCGGCCAGGACGGCCGCGTAGGGCGAGGCCATCAGGACGATTATCCGAGCCCTAAACTGTTGATTCACGGATGCTGACGTGACGGAAGATTGCTGATACATGTAATTCTGGTGTGGATGATATATCGGATGCTTTAATGACGCCACCCTTTTGCGCGATGTTTACCAAAACGTCTTATCTTATCCAATAAAACTTGATGTTTTCTTTTTTCTCCAGGTGATCAAACTCGTGATGATCCGCGGTCACCAGTAAAGCACCACGAATTTTTGCTTCTGCCAAGGCGATCGAATCGGCAAGGGAAACCCTGTACTGCGATTTCAACCTTCCTGCCTCATAAAAAACTTCATCAGTAATGGCATCGACTATACCTATTGGCAATCCTATAATCCTCGAATAAGCTTCTTCAAATGTATCGAAATCATATTCTCTGCGGATATTATAATAGATTTCAAGCAGGTTAATTTTATTCATGAACAAGAGGCACTTCTTTGAGTGAGCCTGGACAAGCAGTCGCTCAACCTTCTCTGCTCCATTTTCATCAAGGACAAATGCGAGTATGGCGCAGGCATCGAAAACATATGATTTCATTGATTATTCGAGTTCCTTTTCATCTTGCTTGTTCGCCATATACTGATTTGATGAAAACGAACCTTTCCCTTTAAGAAATCCTCGCGCCTTTTTTATGACGCTTCCGACCGGGCGAAGCAGGATCCCTTCTTTTGTCTCGAGTATTTCAACCTCATCACCGCCAAGCTTTCGGACTAGATCGGATGGAAGATTGATTTTATTTGACTTTATAGGCAAGGTTTTCATGTTATTATCCCTGAATTCGATTATGGATAACAAAATATCATTTGCATAATAATATTTCAACGATTTTATCAGTAATATTTACGACAACCATAACGCGAACAGGCCGACGCTTTTTTCAACGTCCTGTCGGGCGTCGGCATTGAAACATCCTTGTTTGGCAGATGTTCGCGTTGGGCGAGGCCATCAGGATGATGATCCGAGCCCTAAACTGTTGATCCACGGATGCTGACGTGACGGAATATTCCGGTTACAATTATTATATTTTCTCAATCAAATTTTCTGTTACTTCAAGGAAGGCTCCCCGCGACCGACACGAAGTCGGAAGTGTCGAGCGCGACAGGAGGTCAAAAAGCGCTCGACCCGCATGAGGGGCAGGCCCTCCGCCGCATGAGGAGTGGCTTTTTTGGCTACTTTTTTCGCCAGTGAAAAAAGTAGCATGGCCCTGGCCCTGCTCAGGGCCAACCCCCTGCCGAAGGTTTCGGCATCAACAATTGCCCATTATTCACCCTTTTACTACCGTTACACTACCGTTATTGTACCTATTCACCCATTCTCTTTGTCCGATAAAATTTACTTAAAAAATCATTGACTGACCTTTATTTTCGTCACAATATTGTTTAATAGGGTTAATTTTCGCCATATGCCTTTGATAATGACAAAAGACGGGTTTCGCTTTTTCTTTTACAGCAATGAAGGGCATGAGCCCATTCATATTCATGTTGAAAAAGGCGGCAGTGTAGCGAAATTCTGGATAAAACCGGTAAAGCTGGCCAGAAATGAGGGATTCAAGCCCAAAGAGCTTAAACGTATACTTGAAATAATATTTGAATCCCAGGCATTAATAGAGGATAAATGGAATGAGTTCTTTAACAAATGACAATTGCTTCTCGGCAAATGCAACTGATGTTAAAATCGACAACGAGATGCTGACCATTTATCTCGAAGACGGCAGAATCATCAGTGTTCCCATAGCCTACTTCCCCCGCCTTCTGCATGCGACTCCGGAACAACGAAACAAATGGCGGCTCATAGGACGCGGCCAGGGAATATGCTGGGAAGATATCGACGAGGATTTATCTGTAGAAGGCCTTTTGCGGGTCCACTGAAACAGCGAGGACTTTTTTATTATCTAAATATGCAGAAGATATTATACGTTATCCGATGGCGAGTCTGCCCTTATGCTGGTCGCTGCCCGGCTACGTCATGTGGCGTCGTCGTGACCTGAAGTTCGAGAAAATATTAAATATGACTTTATTGAATGATACCGATATAGATTCTGTTGTAGAAGGAAAGGTATTTAAAATCAGCAACATCCGCCCGAATAAACTCTTCACCGCTGATTCCGGCATTGTGCTGTATAAAATCGGTTCCCTAAAACCTCAGAAACTCGATGAAGTCGTCGGCAGGATCGTAGCAATATTGAAAGGATAAAATTCAGATTTTCGTCGTACCGACTATATCACCTCATGGACCCCGCGACCGACACGAAGTCGGAAGTGTCGAGCGCGACAGGAGGTCAAAAAGCGCTCGACCCGCATGAGGGGCAGGCCCTCCGCCAACTGAGGAGCGGCTTTTTCCGCCGCTTTTTCGCCGGTGAAAAAGCGGCAAAACCCCGACCCTGTTCAGGGCCACCCCCTCTGCCGCAGGTTTCGGCATCAACATGCGCCGTATGGAAAGCGGCACAATCCCTGGCCCGGCTTCCTGACCATGACAACCACCAATAAACAAATTCCGCATGAATAAAAATACTTGATTTTTTTTCATGTATTTATAAACTTGACAATGTAAAGATTATAATATGGAAAAGCGAAAAGCCCATTATTCCCTAAACAGAATACGAACCCTCATTGCCGAGGGCCGTTATCACATCACCGCTACAGCAGTTAAAAGCGCTTATGAAGATTTTTCCCTGACAACCGGAGAAATCCTTGATTGCATAGTGATCCTGCTCCCCTCAGACCTGTATAAATCAATGACAAGCCGTTACGACCCGACCCTGTGACAGGACGTTTACCATAAAAAGATCGGAAATCTAACGGCATATATAAAATTACAAATACTTGATGATGAGACCGTGATAATCTCATTTAAGGAGAAATGACATGAAAGAAAAAAAATGGGTCGATTGCCCTTCCTGCGGTTCGAAGGGATCGATGCAATACCGAAAAAACATCACTGAAACATACCGCAACCCCGGCTATAAGCCGATAAAGGTCGCCGGACTTGACGGTTATTTCTGTCGTGTATGCGATGAAGGCATATTCACGATAAAATCCAACAGGAAGATAGCATCATCTATCGCCGAAGGGAAAGCGCTCCAGGACTCCGATAAAATCGTGGCTTCATCAATCACTGACGTTGATTCGGTGGCAAAAACTCTTTCTGTAAGCCGCCAGCGTGTTCACCAGATGATGGACGAGGGCAAACTATCGTACGTGTACGTGGGCAAAAACAGGTTTCCACTTAAGAGTAACGAAAAAACAATTAAGCAGTTAAAGATGAGAATAAAAAAACAATCTCACGGCTGATTGGAGGACTTTCATTCTCTCAATGTGCGAAAATATTATACGTTATCCTCCCGCTTACCTATAACGCGAACAGGATGTTCGCGTAGGGCGAGGCCATCAGGACGATTATCCGAGCCCTCCACTGTTGATTCAATGATGCGGTAGTGACTGAAGATTGTGGACGCAATTATTTTATCTTCGCAATCAAATTCTCTGCTACTTCAAGGAAGCCTCCCCGGCGTATGAGGGGCAAGGCTTCGCGCCGCCTGAGCGATGGCTTTTTTGGCTACTTTTTTCGCCAGTGAAAAAAGTAGCAGAACCCCGGCCCGGTACTCCGGGCCAAAACCTCTGCCGAAGGTTTCGGCATCTCCCCTGCGCCGCTTGGAAAGCGGCAAGCCCCCCTGTCAGGGCAAACCCCTTTAGCGGAGAGGGGGAGAGTATGAGGTATTGGGTCTTGCAGGGCTGGCCGCCCTGCACCTGCTTTGTAAACCTTTATTTTTTCAGGTGACTGCTAGGTGAATACAGTCACAATAGAGATAACGAAAAGGCTCTTTTCTTTTAATACCCTCTAATAAATCTAATTATTATTAGAACTACAGCAATAAAAATAAAAATTGATCCTATGATAAAAGAAAATACATTTTTTCCCTGAATACTATGTATTGGTATCATTAATAATAAGCCAATAAAAATGATCCAAAATAAAGGTTTATATTTTTCCATAAATTTTAGTTATTTATCTGCTTTGATTAACAAGCTTTTTCTGTTCTTTTTCAAGTTGTTTAGATTCATTAACAGCCTTATCCCATTTTACTCCTTCTTCTTTGCAGGTAAAATGGGATTTAACGTGTGATACTACAACTGAAGCAATATCAAGAACAGGCCCCCAAGCTTTACCTCCCGCTGTTGGTGTTGATGGTTTCTCGCTTACAGTTTTTAAAGCTCTTTGAGTATTCTTTTCTATTGCTGTAATATTTCTATAAGTTTGCTTATTAGCATCGATTAATTCTTTTTTCGCCAAGTGTCCTTGTTTTATTACATCTTCTTTCATTCCCTCTTTTCTTATTTCACTTATAACTTTATCAGTACCTTCTCTTGCCCCTGTTTCCAATAATTTATCTTTTGTAGTACGTTTTAATAAATTTTCTGGATTATTATCTTGACCTTTTTTAATATTTTCATCTAATCCCTTAGATTTATTAAGCCCTTCATATTCTTTATCATTCAATGGGCTTAGATAGCTTAAAACCGTACTCGCAATTGATATAGCACCAAGAATAACTGGTATAAAAGCTATATGCCCCGTCGGGTCCTTGTAAATAATCGGATTCCCATGACAGTACATGTACCGGTTCCACCCCTGCGTACTATACTCACCGTCAATCACATTATCCGCAGTCACAAACCTGCTGATCCCCGGATCATAATGCCGCGCATTATAATAATAGTACCCGGTCTCCTTATCCAGCTCCTGGCCGTTGAACTTCGGGTTGTGTTCCTCCTCTATCCCCTCCTCGGTCTCGGTGATCCATTCCTCGCCGTACGGCAGGTACTCGAACCGGGTAATCGCGTTACCCTCGTCGTCGAGCACGACCTTTACGGAGTCAACCTGGTCAGTCAAGTAATATCGCGCCTCACCGTCCGGCTTCAGGGCCGCGACCCTGGCCCCGTTCACGTACACATTATTCACCGCGTACGAGGTATTGGAAATCAGCTCACCTGAAGCCGTCCTCTGGCGCTCGATCCCGAAATATTAAAATTTTTTTCGAAAAAACCTTCTTGAAAAAAATTTTTTATCGATTCAGGCTGTCTCAACCAAAAGAGGCCGGACCATGAACACACACCAGACCTATCCTGACCGGAAACAATGCCTTGCCATAATGGAAGAACACGGCATGCTGCCCAATATCGTCAGCCACTCGGTACAGGTGATGAATGTCTGTCTTGCCATAATGGCGCGCCTGCGCGACCCGTCAGCGGTGGACCCGTCCCTGGTGGTCGCTTCGGCCCTGCTCCACGATATCGCGAAGACACACTCCCTGGAAAACAGGGACCTGCGCCACGACATGCTGGGGGGAGAAATGCTCCGTGACATGGGCTATCCCGCGATCGCCGAAATCGTGGAGTCCCATGTGGTGTTCAAAAACTTCAACGAATCAGGAAGGCTCGAGGAGCGCGAAATCGTGTATTACGCTGACAAGAGGGTCATGCATGACGAAATCGTATCAATCGACAAACGCATTGAAGACCTGGTTGAGCGTTACGGCACCAGCGAAAACATAAAAAAAATGATACTGGACAACCGGGACTTCATCACCAGGCTTGAAAACAAGATCCGGTCGGGCATGACCTGCGACATAGACACCGCCCTGGCTGAAATGCAGCCCGTGCAGCCATGAAAAAAAACTACCTCATCATCGACTGCTTCGTGGACGAGCCGGCCTGTTTCGGCGTCCCGCCGTTTATCGCGCCCTACCCGCGCTATGTGTACGGCGCGCTCGTGCACGCGGGCGCGGACCCCGCGGCAATAACCTACATCACTGTTGACCGGCTCAGGGGGGACGGCTACCGCGTCACCGAAAAACCCGATCACGTGCTGCTCATCGGGGGCGCGGTGGTTCCCGGAAAATACCTGGGCGCGAAGATCGGCACCGTTGACGAGGTGCAAAAAATAATCGCGTGTAACCGGCATCTTCCCTTTGTGCTCGGGGGGATGATCCGCTTCATGCTTCCCCCCGCGGAGAACGTGACCCTTCTTGAGCATGATATTGAGGCGTACGCCCACGGCCTGCACCGGGGAAGGCCCGAAGACCGGGCTTCGACCGTGGCAGAGGTCGCGGCCTGGTCGGTTCTCGGCGCCCCGGTCGTGAAACAGCACCCGGACCACCCGGTGCTGGTCTGCGAGATGGAGACCTACCGCGGCTGCCCGCGCAAAGCGCACTGTTCGTTCTGCTCCGAGGGGCTGGTGCCCTTTGCCGGGTTCAGGCGGGTCAGCGACATCACCGCGGAGGTCGACGCGCTCGCGGGGCAGGGGATCAGCCGCTTCAGGCTGGGAAGGCAGGCCGACATCCTGCAGTACGGCACCTCATTTTCCGGGTACCGGGGAGGCTTCCCGCGGCCGGAACCCGCCGCGGTGGGCGAACTCTTCAGTGAACTTAAAACAAAAAAGGAGTCCGGGACCATAACCCTGCTCAATATCGACAACGCGAACCCGGGCACGATCGTGAACTTCCCCGAAGAGTCGGCCGAGATCCTCAGCCGCATCGCGGGCGCCGTAACGCCGGGCGACACCCTGGCCCTGGGCATAGAGTCGGTCGACGAAAAGGTCATCGCCGCCAACAGCCTCAAGGTCACCGCGCCCGGCGCGCTTGAAGCGGTGCGGATCATAAACGAAACGTGCGGCGCCCGCGTCGAAGGCATACCGGTGCTCCTGCCGGGCATCAACCTGGTGCACGGGCTCCGCGGCGAGGAAATGAAGACCTTTGAGAAAAACTACCGCTGGCTCGCGTCCGTGCTGGAGCAGGGGCTCCTGGTCAGGCGAATCAACATCCGCAGGGCCCTTCCCTTCCCCGGGACCGCCCTGCATGCGCACCCCCAGGCGATACCGGAAAAGACACGCCTGCGCTTCGAGTACTACCGCGACCGGATCAGGCACGACATCGACATCCCCATGCTTAAAAAGATCTACCCTGCCGGCACCGTGCTCCGGGACGTGCGCGTGCTCGACCGCAGGGAGGGATATTCCCTCGGCAAGCAGGTGGCGAGCTATTCAATAACCGTGAAGATCGCGGGTGAGCTTGAGGTGAAGTCTTTCAATGACGCGGTGATCACCGGGCACCAGGAGCGCTCGCTCACCGGGCTTACGCTTCCGGTCGACGTGAACGGGCTTTCCCGCGCGGGCCTTGAATCGATACCGGGGATCGGAAAAAAACGGGCGGCGGACATCATCCTCGCCCGGCCCTTTACCGGCCCTGAAAAGGCGCGCGCAGCGCTGGCCGGCGTTGATGAAGGGATTCTAAAGCATATCGTGGCGCGGTGAACGCTCAGTATTTCTTTCGCTCTTTGTTATGGTTGAGCTTGTTCATGATGAACAGCGCGGCATAGGCGCCGATAAAACCGGCAATGATGTTGACGCCCGCTCCCCGGGAAAGAAACTCAAGTATTTTGACCGATATGTCATAAAACAGCTTATCCAGGATAAACCCGCCGATGAGCGCCCCGATAACGCCGACCACGAGGCCCCCGATATACCCGGCGAAAAGGTCCCTTCTTTTCAGATTATAGAAAATAAACGCCACAAGGGCCCCCAGTGACAGATAAATCGCGATCGCCTTGAGCATCAGCAAAAAGCTTCTTATTTCTTCAGACATGGCCTACCTCTTCACTATTCGAGTTTTGCGGCAAATCCCGTTTTAACCGGCCACAGAATAAAACCGCTGATAAAATTGTCATTTCAAAAAAATATCTCACCCTTGCCGGCGCGGATGATCTCAGGGTGCCCGCTGGTAAAATCAATGATAGTCGAGGGGTCCGATATTATGGGCCCCGCGTCAATGACCAGGTCAATGTCGTTCCGGTACACTTTCTCCAGGTCTTTCGGCTCGACGATGTATTCCCCGCTTACGGTATTGACGCTGGTCGACATTATGGGCCGCCCCATGGCGCGCACCAGCTCCCGCGCGATATTGTTGTCAGGTATCCTCACGCCGATGGTCTTCTGGTTCGTTATGGCTATTTTGGGGACCAGCTTCGACGCGTGAAAAATAAACGTATACGGGCCAGGAACCGCCTTTTTCATGATCTTGAACGCCTGGTCCGATATCATCCGCACATACTCATTGATCTCGTTGAAATCGGCAAAAATAAAACTCAGGGGCTTGTTTTTTTTAATGTTTTTGATCCGGTATATCTTCTCGATCGCGTGTTTGTCCTGGATGTCACAGCCGTACGCGTAGACCGTGTCAGTGGGATATATGATCACCCCGCCCTGCCGCAGAATCTCACAGGCCTTGTCAATCAGCCGTTTCTGTGGGTTCGTTTCATGTATAACAAAAATCATCTGCGCATGCCCGTGTTCCAAAACCGAAAGAGACCGGGGGAAAAGACTGCCCCTATAATTATCGTATTATTGTTTTTATTTCAGTAAAAAAAAAGCTTTTGCAAGAGTGCATTCTGCAAAAGCCTTCAACCTGGTATAATTTGGAGTGCGATTATTAATCACTTGAATAATCGGACGGTTTGAAATTTTGCATTAATATTTTTTTTATGTTGGCAGGGATGATTTCCCGTGTAGTAACCTGGCATGCCTGGTTACTACACGGGGACGGTGATCTTCTTCGCGTCAGCCCACAGCCGTTCCAGCTGATAAAACGCCCGTACCGGTTCGACAAAGATGTGGACGACGATCTCATCGTAATCGAGCACGATCCAGCCTGAATCGAGGTCCGGGCGGTTCCGCTGCTTGAACCCGATGGAGGCCATGTGCCTGTTTACGTCCCGTGCCAGGGCCCTGCAGTGCATATGCGAGTTGCCGGTTGTAATGATAAAGTAATCGAGGTAGCTGTTTACTTCTCTGAGATCCATTAAGAGCGTGTCCCGGGCCTTCTTTTCGTCAAGAAACCCGGCACAGGACAGGGCGCCGTCAAGGACCTCTTTCCTGTGCGATGTATTTTCAACAATCACTTCTTGTAGTCCTCTCCTATTATTATTAATACATTGTCCAGCTGGGTGTTGTCAATAATATGATAAATTTTCGTGATCCCCAGCAGGGCTGAAACTTTTCTCACTGCCTGGAAATCCCCTTTCCGGTTTATGATTATTGAATCGTGCATCTTGGCATAAGAGGAGGTCCCGAATTCAACAACACTCAGCCCTTCCCTGATCAGGTCGTTCCTCATTTTTCGGGCAAGCCCCGGTTCGTCCGTGCCGTTAAGTATTTTGATCTTGGTCACGGGCTCCTCTGAATCGGTGAGCACCAGGTTTTTGAGGAATTCAGCCTCATAGATGGTATAGGCTATGTCATCGGTAATATAATATTTTTCTTCAAGGCTCCCCGGAAGCATGACCGACAAAAGATTGCCGTCATTGTAAATGATCTCGCCGATTTTCAATATTTCCTGGGGAAGGAGATTGGTCTTGATGGATTTACCCAGCTCAGAGACCATGACCGGGTTAAAGAACCTCCGGTATTGCTCTTTATTGTAATACAGGGTCGACAGTATGTCCTGCACCCTGTCGAACTTCAGGTAAATTGAATTCCCCTCAACTGAATTGATATATCTGACGATTTTATCACCGTCAAAATAATTGACCCCGAAATGGAGATGGGACTGGTCTTTGACCTGGTCAAGCACAAAGAGCTCAATGCCTTCAAAAAGATCGACAAATCTCTTCACGTCCTGGGGATATATTTCAACAATGAACGGGACATTGAGTTTAAGGGTCCTCTTCAGGGTCATCTGGATCATGATCTTGTTGTAGTTGCTGAACTCGACCTCATCGAACCGCGCCATCTCGGTGCCGTCATCGTCAAGAAAAATCCTGAAAGACGGGGGAATGTAGGTGACCCCTACATTGTTGTTCTCGGGGTTGATGCTCATGACAGCGAAAAAGGAATAGCGGTCGTCCCGGTAGGCGCTCGCCCCCGCGATCAGGATGTTGATCATCTTCTTCTCGTTGACCAGTATCTCGACCGTGTTCCGGTTCACGATCTTGTAATTGTAATACACGAAAAGCAGCACGGCCAGAACGGCCAGGGACGCCAGTGAAATCACGAGTATTTTTTTCACGCTCTGTACAACCCCATTTCTTCAATATAAGAACGGACGTTCTCGGGAAGAAGGTACCTGGTTGAACGCCCCTGCCTGATCCGGTTGCGAATATCGGTTGAACTGATTTCTATCACCGGGTTCTCGGCAAAAACTACCCGCTTTCCCTTTACCGCTGGATTGACCTTCGAAGAGACTTCTCCGGTGCGCTGCATAACGACAAGCGTGACCAGGTCAAGCAGATCACGGTAGTCCCTCCAGGTCTCGATCTCCCGGTACGCATCGTGCCCGACTATAAGGTAAAGATCGGCATCAGGATGCCGGTCCAGCAGCTCCGTTACCGTAAAAATAGTAAAGGATGGCTTTTTTCTTTTAATTTCAATGTCGGACACATCGAAAAGGGGATTGGCTTCGAGCGCGAGCTCGATCATCCGGTACCGGTGTTCAGGGGCAACGGCCCCCGCCAGTTCTTTATGGACCGGCCTTTTGGAAGGTACAAAAATGATTTTCTGGAGTGAACAGAATTCCCGTATCCTCTCCGCGCAGATCAGGTGACCGTAATGTACGGGATTAAACGTTCCTCCGAAAAGTCCCAGTTTGAGCAATCCTTCTCTTTCTCCCCGAGGCCCCTGTTACCGGGCAGTGTGCAGACAGGATTGCCTGCCGGAACACATTTGACAAGAAAAAAATCACAGGCCTTCGAGAATTTCCCCGCGGATATTATGCGCGGTAATGAATTCCCTGAAATAATCATCGCCCATGCGTTGAAGGGCGCGAAGCATCTCCCGCCTGATGATTACGCCTGAGGTGCCGTACAGGGATGAGAAGGCCTTTACCGCTTTATCCTGTTCCGAAGAATACCCGAGGATCCAGATAATGGTTCTTCTATTGATTTCAGATGTTTCCGTGGTCAGCCGCTCACAGAAATAATCAGTGTCAATGATCCGGTTTTCAAAAAGGAGGTAATACCCCCTGAGCCGCTCGGCGTCATCAGTGCTGTTGACCAGCCGGTAGGCTTCATAAAAACGGTACGTCGGCTTGTTGAGAAGAAAGACAGCGGGAAACTGCCGGGTCATGGCGTGTTCTATGGTCCACCTGCCCGCGGTGTGGCCGGCAAAATACCCCGCGGAGAAGAGAAACACCGCTGCCAGAACAAGGGCGCCCCTGCCCCGGTGCTTCCACAGACCTGCAGCTTTTAATGATTCCATAAACTCCCTATGCCACGTACCGTTTAACAAGACAGGCTTCAGTCGCTGCGATACCCGTTCGCGGTCCCGCCGCCCGTCACCCTGCTATACGTTTTATCCGGGTATGATATTTTTAATCAAGTATAAAATGACCGTAAAGCTGGTTGACAACAGAAAGGACTCTGTTAGTATTGCGTAATTCGTAACTTTGGAGATGGACCATGTCAGGGGAAAAAGCGCTAACCACCATTAAAATCCCGGGAATAAGAAAACTCTACAGCGGGAAGGTCAGGGACATTTACAAGATAGACCAGGAACATCTCCTCATTGTCTCAACAGACAGGGTATCGGCCTTTGACCATGTTTTTCCTGAGGGGATTCCCGGAAAAGGGATCATACTGAACAGGATTTCCAATCTCTGGTTCAGGCATATCAAGTTCATAAAAAACCACCTGGTTGAAACGAACTTCAATAATTTTCCGAAACCGTTTTGCGATTTCCCCGAACTTATCAAAGACCGCTCGATAATAGTTAGGAAAACCGAAAGGATCGACTTTGAGTGCGTCGCGCGGGGCTATATCATCGGCACCGGGTGGAAGGACTACCAGGCGACCGGCTCGGTGTGCGGTATAAAACTTCCACCGGGACTGCGCATGGCTGACAGGCTCCAGGCCCCTCTGTTTACCCCCGCGACCAAGGAGGATTCGGGCCACGACATGAATATATCCATTGATGTCATGCGCGAAAAAATGGGCGATACCACCGCGGACCACCTGGGAGAAATAACCCTGCGGATTTATGAATTCGCGCGGGACCAGCTTGAAAAAATAGGCATTATTCTCGCCGACACGAAATTCGAGTTCGGCTTCGCTGACAATGAAGTCATCCTCATTGACGAAATTCTGACCCCGGACAGCTCCCGCTTCTGGGACAAAACGCTGTACAAGCCGGGGTCTTCGCCGGTGAGTTTCGACAAGCAGTTCATCCGTGACTATCTTGAAACCACGACCTGGGACAAGAACTCACCGCCCCCTTCCCTGCCTGAGGAAATCGTCGAGAAGACCAGGGACAAGTACCTCGAAATACTCGGAAGAATTGAATCGCTCTTCACCCCCTGAGGGGATCAGGAAACATCCTTCCTTAAATCATGACTGCCGTACAGGTAGTCCCTTTTAAGTCCGACCATGGCAAGGGCCATTCTCAGCGCTGAATTAAAGGGATATCTTTTGCTTCCCAGGAACGGGTTAAGGGTCGATGAACGGCCCGCGTAATCGGTCATTGACGGAAGCAGCGCCGCATCAATGGAACCGGCAGGGGCCCCGTCCTTCATGTTTACCAGCCTGGGGCACGTGGCCCTGAGCCTGTCGCCATATTTCCCCGTCATGGAATAAAAACCGAAAAGCCGGCACACCAGCGGCCGCAGAGAATACACGGTGCAGTGCCCGCCCGTATCAGCGCTGACGTTTGCCGCGTAGAAAAAACACGGGTCGTTGTCATGCAGATTCTCAAGCCCCTTGAGCACCGAATCGGCGTTGCCCGTTTCCCATATATCAAGCGCGAGCGGCATGACCTCAAAAATAGACGTCTCCACATTACTGGCCGCGGTATCGCAGCATCTGCCGCACAGGGCCGGGCAGTTGACCGTGGTGCTGTTAATAAATGACTTTATGGCCTCGTCTATCTCCCGGTACAGCGCAAGAAGTTCATCAATACCTTCAATTATAGGTGACTCTTTCATGGTTTACCTGTGAAAACCGGCCAGGGGAGAATCTCCCCGGCCGGTAATGAATGTTAATCCTGTTTTTTTAAAACAAACTGCTCCACAACAAAAACGACAACAAAAAGGGCCGTCAATACCGCGCTCGTGATCATGCCTGCCCGGTATGAAACGCCGAGTTTGTCATAATAACCCGCATAAAGCATGCAAAACGACCCGAAGGCTATTGTAAAAGTAATAACACCTGTTGCTTTCATATTCCACCTCACGGTAAAGGTTGTATTACAGAGCATGGCGGAACTCATGAAAAGGAGCCTTTACTCCAGCGGTGATATTTTTCTTCAGAAAGCCCGCAGGGCTGGCTTGGAAGTATAAGGCACGGCAAAGAATGCAGGGGGATGAGCAGGGGCGCGTCACCGGTTTGATGGCTGCCCACGGTTTTTATTTTATGAAGAGACCCGACAAGAAAGGATGAATCCAGGGGAAGGATTGTGGCTGAATCATCATTGTTCGAAGTGTGGTGCGCGAAAGAAGCGCACGCCGGCATCAGCAGCAGGCAAAGAATCAGTACCATCACTCCCGGAAGGGAAGATATCCGGTGAAGACCTTCAACTCTTACGCAGAAATGCACGATTTTCATACAATAACTGCACAGCCTGAATAAAAATCCCGGCAGCTCTTACACCGGGCCATCCACAGGATGGCGGATATAAGACACAGCGCATGATTTTAAGCGAGTACTTTTTATTTTTTTTTAAAAAATTTATTGGTATAATCATATTGACTGCCCGTAAAAAGGATGAATAATGGCGGAATCATTGATTAATTGCGTAAAGTTAGCCACTTGAGAATACGATAATAATACAGGCGCTTTTTCAATGAGATTTCCAGGGGAGGGATTATGGCTTTGCCGGAAAAAAATCCTTACAATCAGTACAAAGAAACACAGATAACCACAGCAAACCAGGGTAAACTGATCGTCATGCTGTACGACGGTGCTATCAAATTTCTTAATATAGCTATTGAGAACATGAACCCTAAAACCTATGATATCGTAAACAGCAATATCATAAAAACGCAGGACATCATCACCGAACTTCTTCTCTCCCTGAACATGAAAGAGGGCGGAGAAATCTCCAAAAGTCTTTTCAGCCTCTACATGTTCTTTAAAAAGGAACTGCTTGAGGCCAACATCAAAAAAGACACTGAAATCATCAAAAACGTTGTCAAAATGCTTAAAGACCTGCGCGAAGCATGGGACAAAATTTCCTCAACCGAAACTCCCACTGACAGGGCCAATGTCACCAGGAAGGGTAACTTCAGCGTTGAGGGATGATATCAGGGAACTGTGCCTTCAGCAGCAGGCACAGTACCGGAAAAAACTGCAGTACCTGAAAAAATTCCTCGCCAGTGAATCGGACAAGATAGTCTTCATGAAATCAGGGAAGGCCGAAAAATGCATCGCGCTTCTGGAAGAAGACCAGGAAACGATATCCGAGATCGACGCGCTCGATTACTCGATAAAAAAAACGGATGACGAACTCGCCCGAAAACTCGGTATCAGGCCCGGGGGCATCAACGAATACCTGCGTGAGAGGAAAGAAAAACCGGTCAGGGAAATGTATGCGATTAAAACCGAGATAGAAAGTCTGGTGACGGAACTGCTGGGTAAAAGAAAAGAAATAATCACACTCATGGAAAAATCGGCGGAAGAGGTAAAAAAATATATTCTTGAACTGGAAAGCCTTGACCGCATAAAAAAATCCGGCCTTCTGAATTCCGGATCATAGATCGTCCGCGGCCCTGCTTTTCAGCACTTCTTTCCTTCTGGCCACCATTTCATCATAGTTGAATTTAAACTTTTTTCTTTTGTAGTACTTGTTATAGACGTTCCTGTACTTGCTCGAACGGAAGTAATGCCTCATCCTTTCGGAAACATAAAAGATCTGCTCCGAAGGGTCATAGGGCTGCGGCGCGTTCGTGTACTGTTCGATAATGGTCCCGGTCAGGATGCCCCAGGTGATGTCATAAAGGGAATACTGTTTAAGGTCGCGCATCAGGGCGCGGAGCACCCCCTCATGGGCGGGATCAAAAAACTTGAATTTCTTTGAATACATGACCGCCCCGTGAAAATGGTCCGGTATGTCGAGAAAGCCGTCCTTGATGATTTCCTTAGCGACAATATACATCATGTCAAAACAGTAGCGCAGTATTCCCAGGCCAGGCCTTGACTGCCCGGGAAGCTGGGGCTTGTCATTGCTGAAGGTTACCATCGGATTCTGCGCCGAGAGCCATTCGATCACCACCATGTCATAGGGAATTATCGAATCTTCATCCTCAAAAAACCGTTTATCGGGAAGGAACCTGCTTTCAGAAAGCCTGAGATCGAAGAGCATCATTTCGGGTTTCTCTTCTTTCCAGTAGATTTTCATGTAATTGATCCCGGTATCGTCAACGTCAATGGTCGTGAAAACATCATCCATGCCGAGTTTTGAAAGGTGCTCGACCAGCCCGACCTTTTTCATGATGGAGAAAAGGCCGTCCGCGGTAAATGTCCTCAGAAAACGCTTTTCCCGTGAAGACGACTGGAGCGTGCCCAGGTCCTGGCCGATATCAAGGCCGTTGAACCCCCTGTTGAGCACATCCGACATATTGACTGGCTGAAGTGATTTGAAAAGATTTGACTTCCCTTTTTTTGTCACGAAATACCCCCGGACCTCCTGTGGTCAACAAATCCGATAAACGATGAATGCGTCCTGACCTGCTATGACCACCGGTCAGAATTATATACCAGCTTTACCTGCCGGAGAAAATGATCAAGATTTTTATGGTCAAGGGAGGGGACGACAATCATCCTCACGTACTTGTCATAGCGCCTGACATCGAGAAGCGCTTTTTTATATGAATCATTCAGGTTTTCACCGATGATAATGAGCCGCGCGTTTCCGCTGATGTATTCAGCGAGCAGCCGGTCAGGATCGGTCACTGAAATAACGTCCTCAGTGGGAACAAAATCCGGCGAGATCTCCTCATTGCACTCCTGTTTTTTGGACACGAGTATTGATATCAGGTCCGTGTTTTTCTTGAAACGCTCCACATAGTCCTCATCGGCAGTGAGTGAGAGGTTGACAAAAACGATAATGGTCCATTCCGAGTTGCGATAGAGGAACTGCTGGTTTTTGCTCACTTCCCGCTTGATCGTGTTCCATTTCCGGTAATTGAGCTTGTCGCCGTGGCACAGTATTTTTATTCTTTTTCCTTCCTTGTGGTCAATGCCGTAAATGTCTCCCACGATTGAGATGAAGCGTTTACGGTGGGAATGGGTGTTAATGTCATCAAGCGTTTCAAGATAGCGGTCCATGTCCACGAAAGAGATCCTTCCCACGGGCCTTCGGTAGGTCTCGGGGAACTCTTCACAGAGAAATTCATACATCACCGGGGTGTAAAACACCTCGATTTCGCCTATTTTGTTCTGACGGAGCACGTCAATATGGCTCTTGAGCACGAGGTCCGCGGTCAGAAAGTTCTGGCCGCGGATAGAGAGCCTGTCGAAGTATTTCAGGTCAAGATCAGATTGCGGATACCGCTCAAAAAGTTGATCGAGTTGTTCAACGGTCAATTTCATCCTGCTTATGGTATATTACATTACAATTAATACAAGCAAAATTTGACCTTTAGCGGAACGGATCAGGCCCCTGATCGGGCGGTTTTGAGGTACGCGTAGATGAAGCGGTCTATGTCGCCGTCGAAAACATATTCGATGCTGCCGCTCTCCTCGCCGGTACGGTGGTCTTTGACCAGGGTATAGGGCTGAAACACGTATGAGCGGATCTGGTTTCCCCAGGCGATGTCTTTCTTCTCGCCGGCGAGCTCCTGCATCTTCTCGTTGCGTTCTTTTTTCTGGAGCTCGTACAGCCGCGCCTTGAGCACTTTCATGGCAAAGGCCTTGTTTTTGTGCTGCGAACGCTCGTTCTGGCACTGCACGACCAGGCCGGTGGGAAGGTGCGTGATCCTGACCGCTGAATCGGTCCTGTTGACGTGCTGGCCGCCCGCTCCTGAAGCGCGGTAGGTGTCAATCTTGAGGTCGGCCTCTTTGATCTCGATCTCTATTTCATCCGGGGCCTCGGGCATAACGTCCACGGACGCGAACGAGGTGTGCCTGCGCTTGTTCGCGTCGAACGGGGAAATGCGCACCAGGCGGTGGATGCCTTTCTCGCCTTTGAGAAAGCCGAAGCCGTAATCCCCTTTGACCAGGATGGTCGCGCTTTTAATGCCCGCCTCCTCACCGGGGGTGTAGTCGATAATGTCTATGTCAAGGCCCCGCTTTTCGGCCCAGCGCAGATACATCCTGCACAGCATGCTCGCCCAGTCCTGGGACTCGGTGCCGCCCGCGCCGGGGTGTATCGAAACAAAGCAGTTTTTAAAGTCGTCCTCGCCTGAAAAGAGCTCGATGGTCTCGAGGTCATCGAAACGGCGGCGAAACTCTTCGATACGGCCGCATATCTCGTTCAGGACGTCGGCGTCGTCCTCCTCAATGGCCATTTCCATGAGCTCTTCGGCTTCAAAAAGGTCGCGCATCAGGGTCTCCCAGGGCTCGATCGTTCTCTTGAGCCGGCTTATTTCCTGGTTCACCGCGGCAAAGCGCTCCTTGTCCTGCCAGAAGTTTTCTTTCATGGCTTCCTTTTCAAGGTCACCGAGCTTTTTCTTCTGGCCGGGTATGTCCACTGAGTTAAAAATCTCTTCAGCGCTGCCTTTAAGCTCACGCAGCTCCCGTAAAGATTCCTGATAATCCCTGTGCTGCAATAGTTTCTCCTTTATAAAAGTCGGTCCCGATACAAGCGCGTTCAATGAAGCGGCGCCGTCCGCAGTCTGTCAAACAGTATTTTTGAGATGTTCACTAAAGTCGCGCTCCAGTTCTGATGAGGCGTCGTAGCGCAGGCCGAATACCCGGTGCCACATGTCAGCAGTTTCCATGCACAGGTACACGAACGGGTTACCCCCGCGGCCGCGGATTTCACCGAGCATGAATGCATACGCCGCTTCCCGGTGCTTCTTTAAATAGCGGAACTTGCCGTCCGGTCCCTGGAACATCTCTTCAAGGGTAAGGGTCTCGTCAGGGAACTTTTCGCGCATGATTTCCTTGAACCCCGGCGCGTACCGGAAACAGCCCAGCGATATCCAGAGAATGCGGCCGGGGTCGACCGCGCGGTACAGGCGGTCAAGCACCCCGCGGTAATCGTCGAGAAAGCCGGGGTAGCGGATGATGGGGTCAAAATGAAACGCGAGGTAATAGCCCGCGTCGCAGGCCCGGGCGGCCGCGTCAAGCCTGCGGTCAAGGGAGGCGGTGTCTTCTTCAAAGAGCGCGATGTTGCGCGCGGTATTAAGGCTCCAGGCGAGCACGGCCCTGCCCTTTTCGGGAATGCCGAGCAGGTGGCCGACATTGTCTGACTTGGTCTTGAACTCGAGAAGTATATCGGGCCTGCCCTTCATGGCGCCGATAAGGGAGGCCGCTATGCCGGTGACGTGGTCCATCATCAGGGAATCGGTGAACTCGCCGGTGCCCACGCGGTACATCATCCCCCCGCTGCTGTCGAGCTTTTCGGTGATCTCGGCTATAACGTCATGGATGTTGGTGAACTGCACAATGCCGAACGCGTTCAGGTAGGATGAAAGAAAACAGTAGGCGCAGTTATACAGGCAGTCGAAGCAGGTGTTGACCAGCCGGTAGTTGCAGCAGATCATGCCCGGCGAGCCCGGGCACTTCTGAAAAAAGCGGCCCCTGAACGGCGCGAGCACGAGCACGTCCTTTGAGCGCAGGCCGGATGATTTGAGTCCGTTAAGGCGCGCGCCCAGGGCCGCCTCACCGGCGCAGGGGAACAGGTCCCTGCCGGGCAGCGAAAGAAAACGCTGTACCAGGGGGACGTTTTCCTCCGCGGAGAGATAGCAGATGGCCCTGATGTCGTCGATGGTCCTCATGGAATGCGCATGATATGATCGAAGCGCCGGGTGTTGATCAGCCTTCGATATAATCCGCAATATTCATATCGCGCTTAAGCAGATCATTAACCACAGTGGAAATATCGGTTTTTCTTTTTAACGCGATGCTCTCGACAAAAGACAATGTCTTCTGGTCGAGATATACGGGAACATTAATCCTGGCGTTTTTATTGTAAAACTTTCCCCTTTCGCCTTTTGAGAAATCATATTCATTTTTCATATCATATCTCCATGTACTGCCTGGTCTCTTTTTTAGTTGCCTTGCGGCTTGAAATGATGCGAACAGATACCGTATTTTTATCTACCTGTTTAAAGGTATGATGGACCACAAGCAAAAGACCATTGTCAGCAACGCCTAACGTTATCCATCTGTCTTCGCTATCTCCATGTTCATCATCATAAATAGTAATTGCATGAGGGTCCCTGATTACTGTTGACGCATTTTCAAAGTTGACTCCATGTTTCCTGAAATTGCCCTTTGCTTTTTTAATGTCCCATTCAAAATTGTATTGAAGAGCCATGCTTTTCGTATGCCTTCCCTTCCTTTGAAAACTATCCAGAACCCGCTATTTGGCCTGTTAAGAATATTTAATCATATCGACATGATTACTTATAATCATGCATTGACGTAAATGTTTGTCAATTATTATATATCTAATCACTTTATCATGCCAATTAACTCGTAGAACAGGATACCGTGCGTAAGGATTTTTTACCGGAAAAACCGGTTTAAGATATATTTCCGAATGAAAAACCGGCAATGACAGGATGTCAACAGATATAAAACGTGTAATCACACATTTTATTTTGTGGCTCATTCCGGAATGTTTAGATTTAAATGTCAAAAAAACAGTATGGAAAAGATGGCCACGGAGTCACGGAGTACACAGAGGAAGATGAAAAATTTTAACACAGACCCGTGCTGAGCCCGGTCGAAGCATGGACACAGATAAACAGGGATGCGATCGGATTGAATTATGTATAAAGACAGAGATGTTCACGCGGAGGCGCGAAGCTCGCGGAGAAAGATAATTATATGGATGGGAAAGGGCCCGGGCCAATCTGTCATAACCGGTGCGCATCTGGGCCCTGTCATTCCCGCGAAAGCGGGAATCCATATCAATGCATAAAAAACCTCTGTGCCTCTGTGTCTCTGTGGCTGTCTTTTACGCATTTCGGAAAGAGTGAAAAGAAGATGCTCACGCTGACTCGCTCAGTACGCGGCGAAAAAAGTCAGATGGTAAAACCCGGAATGTTAAAAAATAATTAAAACCTCTGTGCTCTCTGTGTCTCCGTGGCTTTCTTTCCCAAAAATTCGGAAAGAGTTAAAAATTTTATATTAATAAACATTTTTCTAATATTAGAGTAAAAAAACGGTGAAGTATCTTTTACAATGTTCGCAGTCTATCGAGCGATATTTTTTTCTGGATGAATAAATAAATCTTACCTAATCCCTTCATTTTATAGTATTATAAGATAGTGATTAATTTTTTCCAAAGGATAACGATAATGTTTATAATGAAGACCCGATATAGTTTATTTTTTTCCTGGATGGTTATTTTTTTTCTTTTCTCCTGTGACCGGGTTATGGACCCGGGTGAATCGATTACTATCTCTACCGGCGGCAGTGGGCTTATATCAGTGAGCCCGATTACCGGGCTTGTAACCAGTGAAAATCATGATACTGCGGAATTTCAGGTAGTCCTGAAAAGCCAGCCAGCATCAGATGTGATGATTCCGGTCAGGTCGGAAATGTACAAAGAAGGCGCTATCAGTACTGCTTCAGGGTACAAGGAACAGGCCATGCTCACCTTTACTGCTGCTAACTGGAACCAGGCCCAGACCGTAACCATAGTCGGCGTTGATGAAGAAGACTGGTCAGGAGACCCGGTGCAGGACGGCGATATTCTCTATGTCGTCTCACTTAATGAGTCGATCAGTCTTGATGATAACTATAACGGCATTAACCCCAGTGATGTTTTGATCACTAATTATGACAATGATTTTCCCGGAATCATATTTCTTGATGAACCGGATTTCTTCTACACCGTGGAAAGCGGAAACTCCTATTGTTATATACGATTTAAACTCCGCATGCAGCCCTCAAGTAATATAACAATTGGTCCAATAACAACTTCGGATGACTCTGAAGGGACCATATATAATCCGTACCCACCTGATGAAACGTTAACCATCAGCTCTTATGACTGGAATATGGAATATTCAGTCGTCATTCAAGGGCAACTCGATGATGGAGACAGCACTGCCCAGGACTATACTGTGGATTTCGGATACATTTCTTCCTCTGATCTTATGTGGGACGGACTGGCTGTGGGCTCTTTTGAACTCACTAATTATGAAGAGTATCCTATAACTAATTATGTTTATTTTGAATCAAGTACTACATTCGAAAGTATTTCCGGTTATTCCGGGTGTCAGAATGTTGTTTTTGAAAAAAATGAAAATTACGGGTATTCATACACTGCTGAACAAAACGGGTCTGCTCTTCTGGACATCGGTTTTGATTTTACCTATCTTGGCATGACCTTTTCAAGTATTTTTGCCACAACTGACGGCATGGCGACATTTTATAATGGATTAGCAAGTTATGGATATTATTATGATAACTACGCTTTAACATCATCATATGGCATTCGTATGGTTCTGGCTCCATGGTGGGACAACCTTACCGTTGAACCGGGCAATGTATATTGCGCAACAGTGGGTACGGCACCGAACAGGATTTTCGTCATTGAATGGAACCAGGTAATGAATGAGGATAATGATACGGAGACCTTCACTTTTCAACTGGGGCTGTATGAAACAACCAATGTGATCAGCTTTGTCTACGGCGATAAGAGCGGGGGGCCTGATACAGGGTATGTTTCTTCTGCGTCAATCGGCATCAATGATTACTACGACGGATATGTTGACGCCGGGTCGGGTACATACATGACTTATGATCAATTCCCCGCTTCCGGGACTGTTAAAACGCTTACTCCTCCATGATCTGTCGTCCGGATATTAAGTAAACAGGCATACCGGATGTTTTTTAATGGAAACATCCGGTATTGTTTTACAGCCTGACGCCCACCATGAAGAAATATCTCAGCCCCATGTAATCATCCCCCAGGTAGTCAATAAAAACAAAGTCTGCTCCCAGTTCGAAATACAGGTACTGATAGAATGTTATTTCGATGGACATGCCGCCGAGAATATAGGGGTCGGTTGACCAGAGGTCGAGGTCCTTTCCCGTGTTGAGCGTGATATCATATTCGAACAGGGTGAAAGAGGCCCCGGCCCCGAAGCGGCCCATAAGATTGATCGGGATAGATAATCCGGTTGTGAAAAAGATGTTGGCGCCGGCCAGTATGTTTTTGGAATCGAATCTGAGTTTATTCGGTATCTGTTTGCCCTCGAACTGGGTAAAAGAACCATCCAGTTCCATGCCGAAATACCTGAAAAAACGGTATTTCTTTAAAAGGCCCAGTTTGCCGAAATTCAGCGATAATCTCAGCATTGCCGTAATGTAACTGTCCTGGTAATACTCTTTCCAATCGGTAAGTGGCATGGTGTAAGCGTAGCCGGCGCTTATTTTGAGCCCGACGTTCAGCAGGTCCCGCACGTAGATTTTTTTTTCGGCTTCCTTGATCTGAAATTTTTGCCAGTCGCTCTGGTCGCTCACCTTTTCAAATTTATTGATCGCGGTAATCTGTATCCAGTACGTGCCCGGAGGAAGCACGAATTCAACCTCGGCATGCTCAACGCTTTTATTTAATACCACGGCTTCCGATTCGTTTTTAATAAGTATGTCATAACGGATGATGCCGTCGGATTCATTCCAGGATATCCGCGTTGATTTTTTTGAATCGTCCTTCTCGCCGGCAAAAGCGTTATAATGTAATGCGAACACCATAAGGAGAGCAGAGACGGTTGATATGATATCTTTAATGTGCATGGGATTATTTTATATAAATGACATCCGGAACTTTGATCTTCAGTTCCTTATCGTTTTTCCCCAGTTTGATTTTAAAGTTATTTTTTATAATGGTACTTTTTCTGATCACTCTGTTGGTTCCTTTTTCCCGGTCAAAAGCCTGCAGGGTCCAGTGAAATGAGCCGACATCAAGTTTATTCAGGTCAGCTATTGAACACTGTGTGCCGCCGGTTTCAACATTGGTAATCCACTGTAAAACTCCGCCCCGGTCCTGATACAAACTCATGCGGTAATGATTGGCCCCCCGTATCTGCTTCCAGGAAAAGTCAAGGCTGTTTTTATCAACCATGTCGATGACCGTGCCTTCTCGGGGAGACAGCGCTACAGGTTCAGTGAGATTATCAAGAACGTTAAATGACCGAACCCCGCTTTTAACCAGGTCATTGCCGTCTTCGTCTTTAAGCACAATTCTCCAGTAGTATTGCCCTGATTTCATTCCTTTTTCGAGGAAATAAAAATCATCCGTATCCCTCTTCTTATATATATCACTGAAAGTGCTGTTTCGAGCAATTTCAAGAGTGAAGGAGCCCTGAATATCAATTTTTTTCCATGAAAAACTTATATCGGCAGTTGACGAATCTTCCTCCGGAAGCAGTAGTTCTTTTTCTTCCGGCTTGACCAGGACTATTTCTTCTGACTTGATTATTTCAAAAGGCCATGTCTCTGACGGCTCGGTCTTGCCTCCATCGTCAAGGAAGCCGTCCACTTTCCAGTAATATTTTCCCAGTGGGATGTTTCCCTTGAAGTTTATGAAATTGTTTTCAGTTTCAGAGGACTGAATTATATTTTTAAATTCCTGGTCGCGGCTTATGGTAAGGCGCGATTTTTGTATTTCCCGGTTGTTTCTCCATGAGAAGACGATATTTTTGTTTTGAACAACAATCTGGCTTATTCTTTTATTTTCAGCGGGAGAGATCAGGTGGGGCGGCTCGACCTGGTCTTTTTTGTTGATGTTCAGTTTATAAACAGGGCTCTCTCCCGAAAGATTAAGGCCGCTGATTGCCGATACTTTCTGGATTTTCCAGTAGTAATTTCCCTGTCCGAGGTCAAATACCGACAGGGGCGGGGCAGTTATATCAGTAGTACTGATGATGCTTTTCATGTCTTTATCGCTGGAAACGAGCATGCGGTATCCGGAGACCATATCGCTTTCATTCCATTTAAACTGGATGATGGGAAGCTCGTTCCGGTATTGGATCACCGAATTATTTTCGGGTGAAATCAGCTGGATGTCATCGTCACGTATCACAGAGAATCGGCGGATCTCGCTGAGCTCCATTTTCTGATTGTTTCGGTTTACCGCTGTTACCCGCCAGTAATAATTACCTTCCGGAAGATATCGGGAAAAAGATGTTCCGCGGACCTGCTGTTTCATCGTTCCTTTCTCAAAAAGATTATCTTCGGATATATCAAGGCTGACAGCATAAGGGCCTTCAATTTCTTCCCATGAAAATGCGACCGGGTTCGCTTTTTGCTTGAATGTTATGAATTGTCGCGATTCGGGTTTGATGAGTTTTATTTTAAGTTCAAAGACCTTGATTTCATCTTTTGAAGCAATAATCTTCTGGTCTTCTTTAACGGTCTGTTTTTCACCGCCTGCGTCTATTGTCGCGTCACCCTTGTTGACCGTCAGGCTCAGCTCCTTGCCGCTTTCCTGCGTCAGGCTTACGTCGCTCTTGTCTATTGAAACCGTTGTTCCCTTTGAGGTGATCTGCAGGGTTTTAAGAGCGCCATCCTTGACATTATCGCGGTTTGCTTTAATCGAACCCTGGGTGAAATCGATGCCGACTTCATTGCCGGACAGGGCGATGAGGATCATACTGTTTTCATCAAGAGAGATTTCGGTGCCGTCTTTGAGTTTTATGACCGCTTCGGAGAGGTCCGCTGTCCTGATGGAATCGTTATTGTAAACGGGCATTTCCTGCTGGACATCTTCCCATACAACCTGCCTGGAATATTTTCTCTGGGCGGTTTTTCTCTTAAAGGTGATGGCCCCGACGACTTCGCTTTCCCCGATATCAACTTTTTTTGTCAGGTCGTAATAAAACAGCAGGGAGAATGTCACGATTACGCTGAGGATGCCCCCGGTAATCAGGTAGTCACTGGCCGATAATCTCATATTTCTTTTCGCCTTCTTCGTCCGAATCTTTGTCTGTGCTGCGCCGGCTAAAGGGCTGTGGCTCCATGCCAAGAGCGTTTCTCAGCTCATCGATTGTCTTTATTCGCGAAGGATCGTCAAGCCTTCCCAGTACTGCGTAAATCTGCTGCGGGGCCTCTTTGCCTTTAACTTTGATGGTCTGCATTTTTTCTACAGCGAAAATATCTTTTACAAGCGCATATGAGTCTTCACTGATGAGAACATCGGTCCCAAAAGGCTTGTTGAGTGATTCAATTCTGGAAGCGAGGTTTACCGCGTCACCGATAACCGTGTATTCCATTCTGTCTTCAGACCCGATCTGGCCCGCGAGCACCGGGCCGGAATTAATGCCGCACCCGATTTTGATTATCGGTTTTCGCGGCCCGCCCCGGTCTTTGTTGAAGGCCATCAGCTCCTTGCGCATGAGCAGCGAAGCGTTAATGGCGTTTTCCGTGTCATTGCCGGATGATATGGGCGTGCCCCATACCGCCATTATGGCGTCTCCGATAAACTTGTCAACAACCCCGAAGTGCTGCTCAACGCATTTTACCATGCGTGTCATGTATACGTTGAGGAATTCGACGACTTCTTCCGGTTCAAGGTTCTCTGAAATTGCGGTGAATGAGCGTATGTCAGAGAAGAAGATCGCGACATTTTTCCTTTCTCCTCCGAGGCGGAGTTCATCGCGCATCGCGGCCTCGGCAATGTCTTTGTTGACGAATTTCCCGAAAGCGTTTTTGATCTTTTCCCGTTCTTCAAGGCCTTTTCCCATCTCGATAAATGAAAAGGTGAGTTCTCCGATTTCGTCCCTGGTGGTAGGCTTGATATTGACCCGGTAATTTCCCTGTATGATCTGCTTGGTCGCGGCCACGAGCCTGATTATGGGAGTCGTGATGCTTCTGCCGAAAAAGAACACGATCAGTATCGCTGTTGAAAGCATGATGATCATGAGGTAAATATTCCGCCGCTGGATGTTATAGACTTCCTGGTAGGCGGTTTTTTCATGAACGGATGAAATAACCCCGCATCCGTAACGGGTAATCTTCTTGAAGGATGCCAGATAAAAGACGCCTTTATCATCGCTGTACCGTGTCTGACCGTTGTCAATTCTGCTTTTCATCATCATCTGCACAATGGGAAGTTTGGAAAGATTCCCGCCCGAAAGGACAATCGCGCCGTCAGGATGGGCGATGATGTCTCCCTTGTCATTGACCATGAATGGCTTGACGATACCCGTTGTTTGAAATGCCTTGAGTAACGTGTCAAGTTTCAGATAAAGAACCAGGACCTGGTCAACCGCGCGTCCCCGCACCTTGCGGAACGGCTGAGACAGCATAAGAACTGGAGCTTCAAGGCCCTGTGACACGTTGTGCAGCAGGCTTTCCCCGTTAAATGATCGCGCGATCTCGTTTTCAACACGGGAATTGATTTCATTTATTTTTTCAGCCGGAACCAGATAGCGTTCCATGACCCCGGTGTTGTAAAAGAAGCTGGTGAAGGGGGAGCCGTTTTTCCCCGGTTTTCGTGTTGCCAGCGCGCTGAACAGCACATCAGTTTCATTGAAATCATAGGTATCGGCAGCACCCTTGGCGCCCGCATATTTAAGCATCGTCGTGGCGATCACTATTGATTTTTCGAGTTCTGAAGAAACTTTAGAGGATATGATTTCTGAAAATTTCAGGTTATTTTCCTGGACCCGGACCGTGTTGTCGTTTTTAAAGAAATAGGTCGCTATGAAGATCATCCCCGACATTGATACGATTATGATTGAGGATATAATCGTTATCAGTTTAAATTTCAGTGACCGGTAAAAGGGGCCCGAATGGGCGCTTTTGAGAAATTCGTCACTCATCTGAATGAATTCTTCTTCGGTCAGTGCGGCCTCAGCTTGTTTCCTCCGGTCTGGTTTCTTTTCTTCCCGGCCTTTCTTTTGCTTGTCTTCTTTTTTGGGGACGGGCGTTTCTTTTTTATCGGCCTGTTTTTCTGTTTCAGCGCTTGCCGGTAAATCCGCTGCGCCGGGTGCGGGTTCCGCCTCCTGAACCGGTGTTCGGTCTTTTTTTCCAGGGGGCGCCTGCTTTTCGGTTTCAGATAACGGGGCCTGCTTCTCGGTCTTGGGTATCGCATCGGAAATTGCGGCGTCGCTACCGCGGGGCGGCGAAACTGCTGATTCTCTTGATTTTGCTATTGCGGTGAGAAATTCGTGGTCCGTATCATCCGGTATGAGCCTGCTGCGTATCCCTTTGAGTATGCCCTTGGCTTCTTCAATTGACTTGCCGGTGTATATGTAAAAGCTGGTAATTATCGTCAATGCGTGGCTCTCACCATAGGACAATACAAGGCAGTTTCCCACGGAGAATGCATCATTCATTTTTTCCAGGATAGATATAACTGAATCGACCTGGAGTTGTTCGATATGTATGGTGTGTACGATAAAACCGGATTCACGATACGCGTTAACGAGGCGCAGGTAATCATCCGAATCAACAGTCTTTGACGATATGATGAAAATTGATGAGACATTGTGGTCGAGAAGTTTTTTTATCTTATTGGGTGAGGTAAATTCGGTTGTTTTGGATTGAGACTCGTATGGTTTAAATTGTTCGAATAAAATTTTCATTCCCGATGCGGTTCCTTGACGTTGATATTAAATTTATCGGTTTTTTTTATTGTTTGCGATAGTTTAACTTGTATATCCTGGAAAGCGATACGTTGCAATGATTTTTTTACAACCCTCTCATCATTTCGCTGCGAAGGAGGCCCTTGTTTCTTGTCGCCAGGACTTTTTCGACAGTTTCAACCATTGCCATTTTATCTCTCTGGAGAGTGCCATTAATAGGAAGATAATTCGATGCATGTACCCCGACAAATTTTAAATTGTCAATGGTTATGTTTTCGAAAATTGTTTTCATCTCCTCCAGTGTTTCAAAGGGGTCAAGAAGGGAAAATTCGCCTCGTTCTATCTGGCGATACAGAACAGTCCCCGGCACCGGGGTAACGGTAAGCGCTGCGAGATACCGGGGTTTCATTTTGTTGGTGATGTCAGCTGTCGCGAGGGCATGTTCTGTCGACCCGTCCCTGCCGGCAAGTCCGAGGAGCACCATTGACGACAGGTTGATTCCTGCGTTTACCAGATTCTGCCCGGCCTGAAGCATCTCTGCGGCGGTGACTCCTTTATGGCACTTTTTTAAAACCAGATCACTGCCTGATTCGACTCCCAGGTATGCCTTGGTGAGGCCTGCATCCCTGAGCGCGGTTAATTCTGACATGTTTTTAGACAGGGTGCTCTGAGGCCCGACATATGAGCCGACATGCCGGAGGGAAGGGAAAGTTGCGTAGAGCAGATCAATTATCTCAAGGAGAAAATCGGTCGGGACAGCTATCGCGTCCCCGTCGCAGAGGAACGCCTTCTCAATATCGCCATAATAATCACGCGCCATGGCAATGTCGGTTTTGATTTCTTCAAGACCGCGGACGCGGTATTTTTTGTCTTTATACATGCCGCAGAACGTGCACGCATTATGCGAACAGCCGATAGTCACCTGGAGCAGGTAGCTGTTTGCTTCGCTGAATGGCCTGAAAATGTTCCCTTCATATCTCATGGCTGGAACAATTTTTCATGTGAAACGATTCCTGGCAACACTTTTTAAGTTTGGACATATATGGTTTTTCAGGGTAGCAAATTATTTTTAGGGGCAGCCGTTTCATAACACATTTTGTTGTCATCCCGGTTTACCGAAGGTAATACCGGGATCTCATAGAAAATATTCATGAATTTATCGCATGAGATTCCGGTATTTGCAAACTCGGAAGATGCAAAACCGGAATGACAAAACTACGTTACCCTCAAAATTATACTGCTACCGTTTTTCAGAGGGTTCTCGGTGTGCATCATTATAGTGGATAACGTAAACAGGGATTATGTTGTGGTATAACGTCAATGCCGGGGACAGAAAAGAAATTTGCATGAACTTCCATCAGCACGTATATTCTATAACATACATTGTGCGTGACTGTTTTCAATAAAACGTGAGTATATGTTTAACTAATGAAGGTTATGGCATTAATTTCATTACTGGCCCTGACCGGACCGATTATTCCCCGTCCGTCAGCGGAATTTGAAAGAACTGAATATGACCTGGGTTTTATCCAGCACCACCGGGTAGTGCGAATACAGATTGGTTTCAAAAATACCGGGCAAGCGGATCTTGAAATTCAGAAAATTGAAACCTACTGCGGGTGCCTTAATTCATTCGTGCGTGAGAAAATCATCCCCCCGGGTGGAGAGGGAATACTGGAAATACGTTTCAATTCCGGGGACTATCACGGTCAGGTGGAAAAATACATTTATGTATACACCAGTGACCCCAAAAACAGGGTTGTTGAAATCATGATCAAGGCTTTTGTCATTAATAATTGATTCTTGAAAATCATGGCCATGGTAGATTCGCCCGGGAGTTATTCATGAGAAATATTATAGTGATTACCTGCACCGCATGTGTAATACTTTTAAGTCTTTTTATAGTGCGGCATGCTGATACGGGTGGGAATGACGCTCCCAACACTGCCCTGTACAGCCTGGATGGACAGCGTTTTATCCTTTATTCAATACTGGAGGAGCTGCCGGAAGGTGGTGTTGCGATCATCAATTTTACGTCGGCAAGGTGCAAACCCTGCACAAAAGAAATCCCGGAGCTCCTCTCGTTATGTAAATCATCCCCCCGAGCACGTCTTATCTGCGTGTATGCCGAGCCAGCCCGGCAGGCTGCTGCAAGCGCGTCGTCACTGGGCGTGTATGACCTGGCATTCGCTGATCCGCTCGGCACGGTGCAGCATATATTCAGGGTCACAAAATATCCGGTGACCCTGGTAATTACTAAAACGCGCCAGATCGCCGGCCGGTTTGAAGGATACAACAAAGCGAATATCACGGCAATCAGCGATCTCATTGCCCGGTGAAATGAACTGTTGCAATAATTACCGGTGCAGATCTTTTGTGCCGGTTTTTCCGGGTGACCGGAGAATTCATATTTTAAAAAATAAGGGAACCTCTATTTATTAAATTTGAAGTTCCTTGCGGCAACAATATCTGATAAAATCAGGAATTATAACCCCCACTAACTCCACCTGTCAGGGGGAGAACAAAAGAGGGGGTTGAAAAATCCTGATTTTTAGAGGTAGCCTGAATTATGTTTTTCGGTGCAATCAGGGAGGAGCTCATGACCTTGTCAATGGCCAGAGAAAGGATCAGTTGTGAAAACATGGTTCTAGATGCGGTACTGATATTATCACTGGTATTCTTGCCTGCCGGTCCAGCCGGGTCAGGGGCCAGTCCGCTTAAAAAAATCTATATCTCATACATCAAGCCAAACGGGGTTGACAAACAGCTTGCCGACCGGGCGCGGGAGCGCATCGAGATGGCGCTGTACGAGAATTTCGGGAAACAGTACCGGGTGCTTACGGATGAGGACATCAGGGTGATGTTCAAGAAGGCAGGGGAGCTCATGGCAACAGGGTGCGACGCCGAGAGCTGCCAGATGCAGATGGCGGACGCGGTTGATGCTGACGAAATCATTTACGGCGAGGTTTCCAGGCAGGGGGCCGGATTAAAGCTGTCGGTACGAAACCTTTTGCGTGACCGCGCGTCGATGTCGGTGTCAAAAAAGTCGATGGCGGTGCTTTCCTTTGCGAATAAAGACCTGGAGCACTACTGCAGCGAGGCCGCCAAGAAGCTCATTGACCCTAATTATAGGGTAAAGAATCCTGCAGCGTCTGCATATGACCGGGAGATATCCCTTCCCGAGGTCAGGATCGAGAAAATCAGGGGGATCGATATCGGGGTGATGGACTTTACGGATACGGACCAGAGCCTGTCAGTAATTATGGGCCCACTGAAAGCTCACCTGCAGAGGGGGGATGACCGTTATACGGTTAAAAACTACGACGCCGCATTGAATGAATATACGAAACTGCTTGAGAAAATCAGGACCGGGCTCCCGGAAGAGAAGCAGGAACAGATGTCAGACTTCACTTCAACGGTGGTTAAACGCTGTGACACGGCCTACGCGATGATATACAAAGAAAAGATCGAGAGGCTCGACGCGGCAATAACGGCAGGAAAAGAGAATGGATCAGAGAAGGAACTGGAGCGCTTCAGGCGGAAGTATCGTGAATGCGAAGAGAAAGCGCTGGAAGTCCCCCCTGAGTTTCAGGGCGATGCCATGGCTCGGATTTACGGCACATTCAGCCAGCGCATGGACAGCCTGAACTCAGCTCTGGCGGGGTTTCACGAGAAAAAGGGCGACCGTTTATACAATGATTACCGGTTTTCCGAAGCGCTTGAATACTATCGCGCTGCCTCCGGGCAGGCTGAGGCGGTACGTGATGAAGAAAAAAAGAGTAAGCTCCTTGAACTGTATTTAAACAAGGAAAAAGCGGTGATGGAAACAGGCCGTAACTACACGCTGGCAAAGGTCCGGGGTTATACCGATCAGGCCGCCTTTTTTAATGTTGACGATCCCCCCAGGCCACGGGAAGCCCGCAAGGCCCTTGCCAGGGCCCTTGACCTTATGGAAGGTGACCTCATTCTTTTCGCGACCTATGACGCGGTTGATCTCTATAATGAAATGGCCCGGGTTCTGGATGAGCGTCAACTTAACAGTATGGATAATACAAAACTTTTCAGCGTAATGGAAGATCAGGAAAAATGGTATAGAACAATAATCTTTAAGCTGAATCGCGGCGGCCGGGAACGGACCATCGGCGGCATAATTTTTGTGTATGTCCCGGGCGGAAGTTTTTTAATGGGATCCCCTCCTGGCGTCGGGGAGGCCGATGAACATCCCCGGCACCGGGTGTCTGTCGACGGTTTCTGGATAGGGAAGTACGAAGTGACCCGGCAACAATTTTTTTCGCTCATGGCTGAGAATCCTGAAGATTACAGGGGAGAAAAAAATCCTGTTAGCATGGTCAGCTGGAATGACGCTGCTGGTTTTTCTCAAAAGTTTTATAAAACATACGGGGCAAGGGTGCGTCTTCCCACTGAAGCTGAATGGGAATACGCCTGCAGGGCAGGCTCAACCAGGCGATACTACTGGGGGGATGAGATGGATGACAGCTGCTGCTGGTATGAGGGCAATTCAAACCGGACCGCCCACTCTGTCGGTATCAGGGAGCCAAATTCCTGGGGGCTCTATGACATGAGCGGCAATGTCGGTGAATGGTGCTCTGACTGGTATGGAGAGGACTATTACTTAAAGAGTCCTGAAAAAAATCCCACTGGCCCGGAGCGAGGAACACAGCGCGTTTACCGCGGCGGCAGCTGGAACAATGATGACCCCAACCTCAGGTCCGCGTATCGGGACTACATCAGCCCTGGCTACAGGGATAAGACCCTGGGTTTTCGCCTGGTCATGGAGGAGTGAGTGCCTGGTCTTCGCACAGGCACATCGAGTCACGGGAAGATGCATCCCCTGGTTTTATCTCCTGTTTAATCGTAGGGAGCAAATTATTTTTAGGGGCAACCGTTTCATAACACATTTTGTTGTCATCCC